>Ga0209537_1000386_pt1 | contig 53927 bp, 51 predicted proteins | sample BioPla4DNA1_FD_187698 | JGI IMG/M metagenome (GOLD analysis project Ga0209537, IMG submission 187698) | Biogas fermentation microbial communities from Germany - Plant 4 DNA1 (SPAdes) (version 2) | ecosystem: Engineered > Bioreactor > Anaerobic > Digestate | place: Bielefeld, North... | reverse complement strand
TCTTGTTATCATGGATCTCACCACCGAAGGGAGGATAGGTCCATCCATCTCCCGCTGGAACTACGTCCAGATGGGCTAATATACCCAGGGTCTCATTACCTTGCCCAAACTCAATAAAGCCTGCATAGCCATCTACATTGCCTACTAAAAAACCCAGCTTCTCACCTATTTTAAGTGCATGTTCTAAAGCTCTGTTGATTTCTTCCCCAAATGGCATGCCTTGTTTGGCTTCTCCCTTTACACTGGGAATTGCTATTAGCTCTTGAGTAGATTTTATTAGTTTGTCCTTATATATATCTATAATCTTATTTAATGCCATCTATTTTTCCCCCTATTTAATACAGATTTCCTAAATCGAATCCTTTTCCTTCCACCTCTTTGGTGTCTATAATGGATAAAAATGCATTTTCATCAATAGCCCGTACTATGTCCTTAACTCTTGATAGTTCCATAATACGCACTACTATGTATATTAATTTTTTTCGAGTGTTGGTATAGGCACCTTCACCTTCCAAAAAAGTTACTCCTCTGCCTACCTTCTCCATAAGTTCCTTGGCTATTTCTTGGGAATGGTCAGATATTATAATAATGGTTTTCTTATGATTAAAACCTTCCTGAAGAGCGTCTATGGCCTTGCTGCTTACAAATATGGCGATCATGGTGTACATAGCCAGCTCTATATCAAACATGAAAATGGCCATGGCTAATATTAAAAAATTAAAAAGATTAGTCACTACTCCTATGCTTACGGAAAAATATTTATTTATAATAACAGCAATTATATCAGTACCTCCCAGGGAACCTCGATTTTTAATAATTATTCCTGAGCCAACACCTAATAAAAGACCGCCATATATGGCCGCTACCATAGGGCTTTCAATGGACAAAGTCCAGTTCTTTGTTAAGCTTAAAAAAAATGATAAGCTAAGTATTCCTACTATGCTTAAGTATACAAAGCGCTTGCTTATCATCTTATATCCAGCTATAAACAAAGGAATGTTTAGTAATACTACAGTTATGGAAATAGGTAATTTTAGAAAATACTCCATTATCATAGCAATTCCTGTCAAGCCCCCTGTAAGAAGATTGTGGGGAATAAGCAGGGCATTTATGCCATAGGCATGAATAAAACTGCCTATAAGTATGTATATCACCCTTTTTACCAAGTCCAAACCAGTATTTTTGGGCATAAGCTTGTCCGCCTCCTCCGTCTACCTGTAAAAACAAATCTGCTTATATTTTCCCATCATTGGCTAGATAATAATCACCAATATTGTATTATATCACAGCTTTACTCTTTTAAAAACTAATATAAAGGTATATAATATTATAGGATAAAACCTACATACTTTTTTAGGAGGCGTTATAATGAAAATTATAATTGCAAAAAACAAAGAGGAATTTGATAAAATAGCCGCTGATATCGTTAGCCAGCAACTCAAGGACAAACCTGATAGTGTATTGGGGCTAGCAACAGGTAGCACTCCTTTAGGACTCTATGCTCAACTGGTTGAAAGGTATAAAAAAGGTGAAATAGATTTTTCCAAAGTAAAAACCTTTAACCTGGATGAATATAAGGGATTAGCCAAGACTCATCCTCAAAGCTACTACTTCTTTATGTTTAAACATCTCTTTAGCAAAGTAAATATTGATCCTGAAAATATTCACATTCCCAATGGGGAAGTAGAAGATAGTGCTAAAGAATCTGAAGAATACGAGAAAAAGATAAAGGCAGCTGGCGGTATCGACTTACAAATCCTAGGTATTGGACATAATGGTCATATTGGCTTCAACGAGCCAGGCACTCCCTTTGAGTCCACTACAAGTTTAATAGACCTTGATCAAAGGACCATAGAGGCCAACTCAAGATTCTTTGATTCTATTGATGAGGTTCCTCGTCAAGCCATATCCATGGGTATAAAAACCATTATGCAGGCAAGAAAGATTGTACTTATGATCTCTGGTAAGGATAAAGCAGAAATAGCCGCAAAAGCTATCAAGGGACCTGTTACTACACAAGTTCCGGCTTCGGTACTACAGCTACATCCCTTTGCAACCGTATTGTTGGATCAAGAGGCAGCTTCACAGCTTTAATCATTTATTCTGAATCAAATATATATTGCATTTTGTTTTCTTTTGTGGAAATTAAAGGGATGCACTATTGAAATATATCTTCAATAATGCATCCCTAAATTTTTCTACATTATTTATCTTAACCAGACTAGATCCAATATCAAAAGGGCTAGAAAATACAATACCACAAAGGCAATAGCTATAGGTATAACAACACTCATAGCCCCCCAGAATATAGCGCGCCTTTCTTTTGGAGTTAGGTTCAAATCTTTTAATTCATTACCTTCCCCTTTTCTATGATGAGAAGACCTGCTCTTTCTAGCCCAAGGTGTACCCTCTAAATCCATATTGACTATAGTTCTTCCATCATCCTCAAAAGAATCTTTTCTAACCCGATCTTTCCTGCGTTTAGCCATCAAACGTCTCCTTTGAATCCAATATTACAATACTTAATATCAGTTATTAATAGTATATTACTACTTTAACTCTTCTAAACCTATACCATATAATTCTATGCAGTTTCATCAGCAGAATTATAAAGGTGGCATTTGACCATGTGGCCATTGCCCATATCATGCTCCTTAGGAACAGTTGTCTTGCAGAGTTCTGTAGCATAGGGGCAACGAGTATGGAACTTACAGCCCTTAGGTGGATTTGCAGGAGACGGTATATCTCCTTGAAGTATAACCCTTTCTTTGCGGACTGCAGGATCTGGTATAGGTATAGCACTAAACAATGCCTTTGTATAAGGATGCAGTGGATTCTCAAATATAGTTTTCTTAGGACCAAACTCCACCAAATTACCTAAATACATAACTCCAACCGTATCGGATATATGCTCAACTACTGAAAGATCATGTGAAATAAAGAGATAGGTCAATCCCATTTCTTTCTGCAAATCTTTTAATAGATTTATAATCTGTGCTTGGATAGAAACATCCAAGGCCGATACTGGTTCATCAGCGATTATAAATTTAGGCTTAAGAGCAATAGCTCTTGCAATGCAAATACGCTGTCTTTGTCCGCCTGAAAACTCATGAGGATAACGGTCTATATGGTGTTTTGCCAAACCGCAATTATCCATTACCTTTAATATATAATCCCTGTATTCACTTTCGGGAACGATATTATGCTCCCGCACTGCCTCTCCTATAATCTCACCTACTGGCATCCTAGGAGATAGAGAGCTATAAGGATCCTGGAATATCATCTGGTATCTAGGACGGATTTCTCGAAGTTCCTTCTTAGATAACTTGAAAAAATCCTTCCCCTCAAAGAATACACTACCCGATGTTGCGTCATGAAGTCTTAAAATAGTTCTCCCAATGGTGGACTTTCCACATCCTGATTCACCAACAAGACCCATAGTTGTGCCTTTAGGTATAGAAAAGGATACTCCATCCACTGCCTTAACATAACCTGTAGTTCTTTGAAAAACCCCAGATTTTATAGGGAAATATTTATATAAATCCTTTACCTCAAGCATATTTTCAGCCATTTTCTTTCACATCCTTTTCATACAGCCAACATGCAACCTGTTGAGTATCGCTAACTTTGAAATCCGGTGGATATTCTTGTCCACATTTATCTATGCAACGATCACAACGATCTCTAAAGTAGCAGTAGGACGGCATATTTATAGGGTTAGGAACCTGACCAGGAATAGAATAAAGTCTATCAGTCTTCTTATCTATTGAAGGCTTACTATTTAATAAACCAATGGTATATGGATGCTTTGGATTATGGAAAATATCCATAACAGTACCAACTTCTATAACCCTACCTGCATACATAACTACAACTATGTCAGCCATCTCTGCCACTACTCCTAGGTCGTGGGTTATAAGCATTATACTGGCATCAATCTTATCCTTTAATTCTCTTAATAAATCAAGGATCTGTGCCTGGATAGTAACATCCAAAGCCGTAGTAGGCTCGTCAGCTATTATTAGCTTAGGATCACATGCAAGTGCCATAGCTATCATCACACGCTGACGCATACCTCCTGATAACTCATGAGGATAAGAATCATAGATTCCTTCAGCACGTGCTATACCAACTAGCTTTAACATTTCTATAGATCTATCTTTTACTGCTTTCTTACTCATACCCGGGTTATGAAGTTCTATGGTTTCATCAAGCTGGTAACCAATAGTAAATACCGGATTTAAACTGGTCATGGGCTCTTGGAATATCATAGCAATATCACTGCCTCGCAGTTTTTGCATTTCCTTGGTGGGTAATTTAGTAAGATCTACAGCTGTATCTCCGTTATTGTATCGAATCTCTCCGTCAACAATTTGACCCGATGGCCTTTGTACCAATCCCATTACTGATAAGGATGTAACAGATTTACCACAGCCTGATTCACCAACTACTCCTACAGTTTTACCTCTAGGAATATTAAAACTAACTCCATCAACAGCCTTCACTGTCCCCACATCAGTAAAGAAATATGTTTTTAGATTATCTATCTCAATAACATTATTAGGATCCTTCATGGTGGTGTGATAATCAACACCATTTGAATCCAATTGTTTTCTTTTCTCCTCGTAATACTTAATCATTTTTTTATTTTCCCTATTGATTCGTCGGAGCTCCATCTTACCTTCATAAGCCGGAGTTCCTTTTTTCGGGAAAAAATCATCTTTTATATTGCGAGCAAACTGCCCCATATTTTTAAATATTCCCATTTCAAAGACCTCCTAGCGTTTCATCTTAGGATCGAACGCATCGCGCAATCCATCTCCAACGAGGTTAAAAGACATAACAGTCAACAAAATACATATACCTGGTGGCACCCAGATATTTAGACAATTTCTCATAATCTCTGGATCATTAACAGCATCTACCATATTTCCCCAAGAAGCATATGGAAAGGATAATCCTATCCCTAAGAAGGACATAGCAGATTCTGTTAGTATAACACTACCAATTCCCAAAGTAGCTATAACAATCAATTGAGGCATAACATTTGGAACTAAGTGCTTGAATATCTTTCTCATTGGCCTTAAGCCTGTAGCCTCAGCAGCCACCATGAACTCCTGTTCACGCAGGGAAAGAATCTGTCCTCTAACAATTCTAGCTACACCTGGCCAACCTAGTAGACCTAATACCAACATCAATACATATATCTTATCCTGTGGGGGTACTTTCAAGGATATCATAACAGATCCTAATATCAACATAACCGGTATTGATGGAATACAATTAAACACATCAACTATTCTCATAATTAAATTATCTACCCAACCACCATAATAACCGGAAATACCACCTAGCAGTACACCTAAAATCAATTCCATAAATATAACTATAAATCCAACCATTAAAGATATTCTACCGCCATACATCAGACGAGTAAGAACATCTAGACCCATAGCATCTGTACCTAACCAATGTTCTTTAGAAGGCTGAGCCTTGCTATCTATTGTTTTCATGATAATGGGACCTTCCATAACACTATAAGGCCCTTCCGCGTCAACTTTATATGACCACCTTAGAATACCCCGGTCAGCTCTAATAGAATACAATTCTCCTTCATCAGAAACAGCATATAAATAGCCTGACCTATCGCTTATAGGATCACCAATTATATCGGAATATCCTATAAAATCCCATTTCTTAACCTTAGTATCCTGACTAGTAGCAACTATTACTCCATCCTCTACAGCAATATCAAGATTATCGGGAGCAACCGGTGTAGGCTCATAAATATTTTCTACTACTTCGCTGGGATCGCCTACGTTGTGAGTTTCCATGATTGTACCTTCTTCAGGCGAAATCTGTAAAACTTTACTTCCCTCAACTGACAAATAAATATTACCGTCCTCCGCAATAATGGGTTGTCCCACTATCTTTTCCTCTGTAGTTATATGCCAGCGCAATGCACCGTCTCCATCGTTAAATGAATAGATATCATTGTTTCCCGCTATTACATATATGGCACTTGTTATCTTTTCTTTATAGAACATCTCATACTCGCCATAGGGAGAGAAAAAAGGTCCAATAAAGGAAAAAATTGTCATTGTCAATAGGATGATTACACCCAAAATTGCCAGCCTGTTTCTTAGAAATCTCCTCAATACCAATTGACCCGGTGTAATAATACGATCAACGGAGGTGTGACTTGATTGCTTTTTTTTGCTTTTCTGCTGCTCTACATTTGTTTTTTCCATCAAAAAAACACCTCCTTAACTTAATCGAACCCGTGGATCAACCACTGCATATAGTATGTCAGATATTAGTGTTCCTAGCAATGTCATAACCGCAATAAAGATATTAAATGCCATAATAAAAGGTATATCACCCTGTCTCATAGCCAAAAGTCCAGTTGAACCTAATCCATCTATAGCAAAAATACCCTCCGTAATAACAGCACCTGTAAATAGTCCTGGTATAGATCCACCGATCATAGTAACAATTGGTATTAAAGTATTTCTAAAAGCATGCTTGTATATAACCTTATTTTCACTTAAACCTTTAGCTCTAGCTGTTCGAACATAATCAGCACTTAAAACTTCTAGCATATTACCACGAGAGTAGCGCATCAATCCACCTATTCCTGTAACAACAAATACCATTATGGGCATAACAAAATGCTTTGCTATATCTAATATGAGTCTAAATCCCTTATAATCATATCGTGCTGTCACCATGCCCTGAAGAGGCAGGATTCCCAGACCAATAGCAAATATTCTTTGAAGTACTGCTGCAAAGAAAAAAGATGGCAAGGATATACCAAATAAAGCAAAGATTGTAACAAAATAGTCCAATTTAGAATATTGCTTAGTAGCTGATATAATTCCTAAAGGTACCGCAATAATAATTTGGATAACAAATGCGGTAAATGCCAATGAGAATGAAATCCACATTTTACTGGAAATAATCTCCGTAACCGGGCGCTTGAATATAAAGGATTCACCAAAGTTTCCCCTTAATGCCTGACCCAACCATTTAATATAACCTTCAATAATTCCTGTATCAAGACCATATAACTTTTTGAGTCTTAAAATTGTTTCAGGGGTTACATTAGGATTCCCGGCAGTTATGCTTGTAACATAATCTCCCGGCATGCTTCGAATTAAAGCATATAATATGATGGAGACACCAAATAAAATGAGGATTGAGAGTAATATACGACGAATAATAAACTGTTTCATAGTCTCATTCCTCCTTAATTAATAAAGAAACCCAGCCCTCATAAGGGGTGGGCTTCTTTAATAAATTTTCTTATTTCTCAAGTAATTACTTGGCTGCTTCAGTTAGTTTTAAGTTCTCTATCTCAGCAAAGTATCCATAATATGGAGTCATATCTTTTGGAAGAGTATCTATATCTATAACCTTTTTATTAAAGATATACATGTTCTTTCTCTGGTATACAGGCATCTCAACAGCCCAATCCATAACTATATCAAGTGCCTTAGCATACATCTCTTTTCTTGCTTCCATATCATTGGTGGATCTAGCGTCTATGATTAATTGATCCAGCTCACTATCCTTGATCTTATAATGATTGGAAGGTCCTTGGCTGTGATATGTCTGATACATATCAGGATCAGGAGTAGCCTGCCATGCAGCACACCAAATATCCAATTTGCCTGCATCCAAGTCATCAAAGAACTTGTTACCGTCAGCATAGTCAACTATGTTAACAGCCATTCCCAGTTTTTCTCCTTCATTCTTAACGCCAAGAACTATAGGATAGGATGGGTGGTCACCTTTTCCGTCAGCAGGTATACCAATTTCTATGGTGAGCTGTTTACCATCCTTCATTAGCTTGCCATCCTCTAGCTTATAGCCAGCAGCTTCAAAGTATTCCATAGCCTTATCGGGATCGAAACCATAAACTTCTGTGGCATCCTTAGGATAAGCCCAACTAACCCTAGACATAGGACGCTCGATAACGCTAGCAAGATTTCCATAATAGGCCTCTACAGCAGGTTTTCTATCCATTAGATGGAATATTCCCTTACGTACATTCTTGTCAGTAATACGTTCAGCATTTATGCCGATGTATCCATAACCTAGGTTATCAATAAGTTCATAGTGAATATCTTCTTCGGCTTCAACCTGTGCCAATGTTTCCATGGATGCTGATGGATCGGAAATATCAAACTCTCCAAGCTTTACACCTTCGAGCTTGTTAGCAGTATTGGTAACCTGGTATTTGATCTTCTTAACATGAGGTGCACCCTTGTAGAAGAAATCGTTGGCTACCAAGGTCACAACGTTGTTTTCGAAGCTATGGAAACGATATGGACCAGCACCCATAGGCTCTCCACTCTTAGCCTCTACCATGGAAAGATCTCCTTTTTTGAAACCTTCTCCATAGTAATGTTTGGGAGCTACTCTAATAGCACCTAGATTGTAGATAGCTTTGGGGTCAACACCTGCAATGGTAACCTGTACTGTTCTATCATCAATCTTTTTGATACCTTCAATTTCTTCAACATGACCTTCGCTCTTTTCCAAGTTGGATTGGATATAAGCGGTTATGTCTGCATTATACTTATCTTGACGGATGCCAGCTAAATTGTAATCTTCGTAGTATGGACCATCAGGCATGAAATCAGCCTTATCCATGCCATATGCTTCTGCTAGCTGTTCGGCTTTCTTTTCGATTTCTTCTTCAGTAGGTTCGTAGTTATCCGCCTCTTCTTTAATCTTAGCAACCTTATCGGCATAATCTACATCATCATATCTGTACTCATTTACACCTAGGATAGGAGTAGTATAAATGGTAGAAGAACCAGTATAATTTGGATCGCATAATACATAATAGGTAAAGATAACATCATCAGCGGTTATAGGAGTACCATCGCTGAATACAAGACCTTCCTTTAATTTAAAGGTATAGATAGTCTTTTCAATGGTTCCATCTTCACCTTTTACCTCTTCAGGCTCTATATATTCAGCCAGACCACTGTTATCAGGTTGAGAATTTCGATCAAATCCAATCAGAGAAGCATGAACCATCTCGACGATGTCCATGTCATATCCAGTGGTTGCAAAGAAAGGACTGAATACGCCATTGAAATCATTAGCTCCTAGAACTAGAGCAGGTTCATTAGAATAATCTCCCTGTTCTGTTGGTCTCTCCGCCGATTCATTATCCTCTGTATCAGCGGGCTTTTCTGTCTCTTGTTCAGTATTAGTGTCGGTGGGCTCATTATTCTCAGCAGGTGTTTTCTGTCCGCAAGCGGCTAGCACACCGACTAACAAGAATGCAACTAATAAAAGCGAAATAAATTTCTTGTGCATTTCATTGCCTCCTTAATATATAAATAATATTTTAAAATTTACTAATGGACATTATATCACCTTTTATACAAATTCACAAGGATAAGTTTTGATATATCTGCAAGGAATCGAATGAATTATTTCATTCACCGTGATAAAGCGATGATATAAGGGTTTCATTTCGTTTTCTTGTTTATTTTTTTCATATATTGAAAAATAAACCCCTTTTAACCCCGTATTTATAAACATACGCCTTGCTTGCATTTTTATACTAACTCCAAAAATATTGTCTATTTTTTTACATTCTTCCATCTTGCAAGTTTTGATTTAATTTCTTGCATTTTGACTTATTTTACATGTTCTTATGTCTTGTGTATATTATTACATATATTATAACCTGTTTATTTTATCCAACAATAAACAAAAAATATGCTATTGGAATTTGACCCACCAATAGCATATTTTATACAAATATAATGGCTATTGATAAGTAAACCCACTGATTTATGACAAAGCTTGGCTCACGGTCAATAGCCATTATGTTCATATAGTAATAGTTACTGACCTAATCTATCAGCTCAATCTATAATCTAAATAGTAAAGATTGCTCCCTTGTCCGCAGAACTTACTAGTCGGGAATATCTGGCTAGATAACCACTCTTTATCTTAGGCTCTGGAGCTTTCCAGTTTGCCCTTCTTCTCTCCAATTCTTCATTGCTAATCTTAACATCCAGTTTTCCTTCCAGAATATTGATGGATATAATGTCTCTTTCTTCGATTAAGGCTATGGGGCCCCCTTCCATAGCTTCAGGTGAAATATGCCCAATAGAGGCTCCCCTAGTAGCTCCAGAAAATCTGCCGTCTGTAAGCAAGGCTACATCCTTATCTAGTCCCATGCCTGCAATAGCTGATGTGGGGGACAGCATCTCCTTCATACCTGGTCCTCCTTTAGGACCTTCATAGCGTATTACTACAACATCACCTTTTTGGATTTTCCCTCCTAGTATGGCAGCAAAGGCCTCTTCCTCTGAGTTAAATACCCTAGCAGGACCTTCATGTACCATCATCTCTGGTGCAACTGCAGCCCTTTTAACCACTGCCCCGTTAGGTGCCAGGTTACCACGAAGTACTGCTATACCACCAGTTTCACTATAGGGATTGTCTATGGGACGGATTACATCGTAGTCCAATACTCTCACATTTTGAATATTTTCACTTATCTTTTTACCTGTTACTGTTATTAAATCCAGGTTTATTAGCTCCTTCTTGGACAGTTCTTTCATTACAGCCTGTACTCCTCCAGCTGCATATAGATCTTCTATATGATGATGTCCCGCTGGGCTTAACCTGCAAAGGTTTGGTGTTCTCATGCTCACTTGATTGATAATATCAAGATCTATCTCAATGCCTGCTTCATGGGCAATTGCTGTTAGATGCAGCACTGAATTGGTAGAACACCCAAGGGCCATATCCACCGTTAGGGCATTCTCAAAGGCTTTTTCCGTCATAATATCCCGTGGACGTATATCCTTTTCTACCAGCTCCATTATCTGCATACCTGCTTTTTTGGCCAATCTTATTCTTTCAGCAAAAACAGCAGGAATAGTTCCGTTGCCAGGCAGGCCCATACCCAATACCTCCGTTAAGCAGTTCATGGAATTGGCGGTAAACATACCTGCACATGAACCACAGCTGCGGCAGGCATCTTCCTCTATCTCGTAAAGCTCTTCTTCAGTCATAATTCCAGCACTGACAGCGCCTACCCCTTCAAATACAGAATTTAGATCTAGATCCTTTTTTCCTCTCCTTCCCGCCAGCATAGGTCCACCGCTTATTACTATAGAAGGAATATTAAGTCTAGCTGCAGCCATAAGCATGGCTGGTACAATTTTGTCACAATTGGGTATTAGCACCAGACCATCAAAGCCATGGGCCATTGCCATTGCTTCAATACTGTCAGCTATGAGTTCACGGGAGGCTAGAGAATAATTCATACCTACATGATTCATAGCAATACCATCGCATACCCCTATGGTTGGAAACTCAATAGGGGTGCCTCCTGCCATTCTAACACCACTTTTTACCGCTTCTGCTATGGTATCTAGATGTATATGACCAGGAACAATTTCATTTTGTGAGTTAACTATCCCTATGAGAGGTAACGCCAACTCCTCATTAGTATATCCCATAGCCTTAAACAAAGACCTGTGAGGTGCCTTTTCATAACCTTTTTTTACTCTATCGCTTATCAATAAGTTTCCCTCCATTCCAATGACATATATCACTCAACCTCCGCTTTGGAACGTGGAGGACATTGTCTTCATCTTTATAATACTTTATGCTGCCCTTTTCCTCTTCCCAGACAGCTTTTTCTGCAGGGTATCCCAGGGCTATCACTGAGTCTATCTTTATATTCTCACCAATGTCTAATGCCTGTGCCAGCTTCTTGCGATCAACAGAGCCAAGCCAGCAGCTGCCTATCCCGTAACTCCAAGCTCCCAATAAAATATTCTGGACTGCTGCACCTATATCATGATTTGTGAAGGCTCCTGTTTGGCCAGTTACCAATACAATGATGTAGGCAACGGGCTTTTCTCCTTCTTTGGGGTCTCCTTCTGGTCTTATATATCTGGCCCAAATAAGAGTATCAAAAACCTTATCCAATAATTCCGGTTCATCTACCACTATATATTCCAGAGGCTGCATGTTCATAGCCGAAGGTGCCAGTCTTGCTCCATCAACTAAATCTTCAAGAATAGCTCTATCTATTCTATCTTGCTTGAATTTGCGTATGGTTCTTCTTCCTTTGATAATATCCATGAAATCCATGATTATTACCTCCATAAACTTATAATTAATTAGCTTGCCCTGATCTTCTCTCCCAGGCCTTCAAGAAAGGGTAGGGGTTTATGGCCTTTTCTCCTGCGCTGGACCAGCTATCCCTTTCATACATTCCAAAATGAAGATGGGGAGCAAACTGCCCGGTGGTGCCTTCTTCACCATAACCACTATCTCCAGCATAACCTATTACCTGACCCTTTTTTACCCTGTCCCCTTCCTCTAAGCCATCCTCATACCTAGAGAGATGAGCATAATAATAGTAGATGCCATCGTCTCCTCTTATGCCAATGCGCCATCCACCTAGCTCCAGCCAACCTTTTTTCTCTACTACACCATCGCAAACTGCAAGCAAAGGAGTTCCCATTTCGCACATAATATCTATGCCTTCATGATGGCGATCCCCGCCATAGGTTCTACTGTTACCAAAATCATTGGAGTAAGTATAGTCTACCTGGGCAACTGGAAATACTTTATCCTCATAGACTTCATTGATATATTGAAGGCGTTTTATCTCATACTCAACCCTTTTTATAAAATTAGGGTCATTGTTATATTCCTTTAGCTTTTCTCCCAACTCCTTTGGAGAAGTAATGCCCCTTAGATGAAGGGCTAACTGCTCCCCTCTACCTGGACTTATCTCCTCTGCCGAAATGTCTTCTGCTTTATCTATGGCCATTAGATAGTACCAGGGCACTCCTTGGGCTGCCTCAACATCAAAGTACATCTCCAAATGCTGGGGATCTACTTCGGCTAAACTGTAATTTGCATATAATCCCTTTTGTTGAACTTTATTTAGGATCGCTAAAATAACAAATATAATGAAAAGGGCAAGAAGGGGATAAAACCTTCTTCCGTTTATTCTATATCGCCTTCTTCTAGTTACCATCCTATACCTAACAGCTGGCATGACTATCACCTTCTTATGAATTGGAATCAATCACCTAGTGATAGTCTATTACTTTTTGGATGGTATTACAACACTTTTCCATATTTTTGCTTTACTATATTTCGCCTGCAATAAGCTCTCCCATTTTTTCGGTGCCTACTTGCTTCATGCCAGGCTGCATAATATCCCCGGTTCTATAGCCCATATCCAGCACTTTGGATACAGCATTCTCTATGTCCCTTGCTGCATCCTCCATGCCACCACTATGCCTTAGCATCATTGCCACGCTCATAATTGTGGCTATGGGGTTGGCCTTATCCTGTCCGGCTATATCAGGGGCTGAGCCGTGTACTGGCTCGTAGAGACCAGGATTCTCTTTCCCTAAGCTGGCAGAAGGCAGCATGCCCAAGGAGCCTGTAAGCATAGATGCCTCATCGCTCAAAATATCTCCAAACATATTTTCCGTGACTATCACATCAAACTGCTTGGGATTTCGTATAAGCTGCATTGCTGCATTGTCTACGTACATATGGTTTACGGTAACCTCCGGATAATCCTCAGCTACCTTTGTTACTACCTCTCTCCATAGCCTGGAGCTTTCTAAAACGTTGGCCTTATCCACGGAAGTTAGTTTTTTGTTTCGATTCATGGCTAGTTCAAAGGCTACTCTGGTAATTCTTTCTATTTCCTCAACACTATATATCATGGTATCCCATGCCTTTTGGGAGTTGCCTTGGCCAACCCTTTTCTTCTCTCCAAAATACAGTCCCCCTGTAAGCTCCCGAACCACCATGACATTTAGGCCATCTCCCAGCACCTCTTCCTTTAGGGTAGATGCCTCCTTAAGCTGGGGGAAAAGTATAGCAGGACGAAGGTTTGCAAATACTCCCAAGGCTTTTCTAAGGCCTAGCAATCCCGTTTCTGGACGAAGGTGCCCCGGGAGGTTGTCCCATTTTTCTCCTCCCACAGCTCCTAACAGCACTGCGTCACTTTTCTTACAGACCTTAAGGGTTTCCTCAGGAAGAGGAACCCCGGTCTCATCTATTGCTATACCACCCATTAAAACTTCTTCATAGGTAAATTCTACATTATATTTATTAGAAACTGCATCTAGTACCTTTAAGGCCTGCTTTATTATCTCTGGACCTATCCCATCTCCGGGAATAAGAGCTATTTTCATGACTATTCACCCTTTTCCTTTACGTAGTTTATAAGCCCCCCTGCCTTCATTATATCCTGCATAAATTCAGGAAAAGGCGTTCCTTGGTAGGTTTTACCCTTGGTTATATTGGTTATAACTCCGGTATATATATCTACAGATACCTCATCTCCATCCTCAATATCCTTAGCCGCTTCAGGACATTCCATTATGGGAAGTCCAATATTTATGGCGTTTCTATAAAAGATTCTAGCAAAGGTTTCAGCTATTACACAGGCAATACCTGAAGCTTTTATAACAGCTGGTGCATGCTCTCTTGATGAGCCACAGCCAAAGTTTTTACCAGCCACCATTATATCCCCGGGCTTTACCTTGTTGACAAAATCCTTATCCAAGTCTTCCATACAGTGAGCAGCCAGCTCCTCTATATTGCTGGTATTTAGATATCTAGCAGGGATTATGACATCTGTATCTATATTGTCTCCGTATTTTATGACAGTTCCTTTCATCATTTTACTACCTCCTCAGGGGATGAAATTTTGCCAGTTACTGCAGAGGCCGCTGCTACTGCAGGGCTGGCAAGGTAAACTTCGCTTTCTGGATGGCCCATTCTACCTACAAAGTTTCTATTGGTGGTGGCCACTGCCCGCTCGCCGGCTGCCAGTATTCCCATATGTCCTCCTAAACATGGACCACAGGTAGGTGTGCTTACGGCAGCTCCTGCTTCTATAAAGATCTCTAAAAGCCCCTCTTTCATAGCTTGTAGATAAATCTTTTGAGTAGCTGGGAAGATTATAGTCCTTACTCCTTTTTTGACCTTATTACCTTTTAAGATTTTTGCCGCTACCCTTAAATCCTCTATTCTACCATTGGTGCAGGAACCTATAACCACCTGATCAATAGGTATATCCCCTACTTCATCAATGGTCCGTGTATTTTCCGGCAGATGAGGGAAGGCAACGGTAGGCCTTAGGGTAGACAGATCTATCTCAATTACCCTAGTGTATTCTGCATCTTCATCAGCCTTGTAGATGGCATATTCTTTGGTGGAATGTTCTTTCATATATTCTATGGTTTTTTCATCTACCTCAAAAATTCCATTCTTGGCTCCAGCTTCAATAGCCATGTTGGCTATGGTAAATCTATCGTCCATAGATAATGATGCCACTCCAGGTCCAGTATATTCCATGGATTGATAAAGGGCACCATCAACACCGATCATGCCGATGATATGAAGGATCACATCCTTTCCACTAACCCATTTGGGAAGGCTGCCATTAAGAACAATTTTCATAGCCTCAGGCACCTTAAACCAGGCCTTGCCAATAGCCATACCAGCAGCCATGTCTGTGCTACCCACACCTGTTGAAAAGGCTCCCAAAGCTCCATAAGTGCAGGTATGAGAGTCAGCGCCAATTACCACATCCCCGCTAACTACCAAACCCTTTTCTGGGATGAGGGCATGTTCTATTCCCATCTCCCCTACCTCAAAAAAGTTCTCTATTTCTTTATCTCTAGCAAATTCTCTTATGAATTTGCACTGCTCTGCTGATTTTATATCCTTATTGGGAGTAAAATGATCCGGTACTATAGCAACTTTGCTCTTGTCAAATACTTCTTTTACACCGATTTTTCTAAATTCCTTTATAGCTACAGGACTGGTTATATCGTTACCTAGCACTAAATCTAGATCCGCCATTATAAGCTGTCCGGCTTTTACCTTATCTAGTCCTGCGTGTGCCGCCAATATTTTCTGTGTCATGGTCATTCCCATAATTCTCACTCCTTCTATAAATAAACTAAATCATTATGCCAGTTATATCTATCTTCATAATACCTATTAATCCAATACTAAATTGTGAAAAAACTAAACCTTCCCATATTACTCAGTTTTCTGAAATAGATTTGGAGAAAACTTGGATTTGTTTTCTCCAAATCAGTGATGAAGTGATCCTTCAATAGCCATTAGACAACATTATTTACCTCTTCACATTCATCCCCACTGCTGGCATTTCCATTTAAATATAGGAAATATTCAATTGAATCTACCAGGGCATCCCAGCTGGCCTCTATAATGCTAGTAGACAAGCCTACAGTGCCCCATACCCTTTTGCCATCTGTAGATTCTATATGAACCCTTACCTTTGCAGCTGTCGCTTGGGTAGTATCCAGTACTCTTACCTTATAATCTGTCAGCCGCATTTTCTTTAATTGAGGATAGAATATTTCTAGTGCCTTACGTAGGGCCTTGTCTAGAGCATTCACTGGTCCATCGCCTTCAGCTGCTACAACCTCTTCATTATCATCTACCTTAACCTTAACAATAGCTGAAGCACTATAGTCATTTTGCCAATGCTCCTCACATAGAACCCTAAAATCCTTTACCTCAAAAAAGGTTTTGGCTTTACCAAGGGCTCGCCTTATCATTAGCTCAAAGGAGCTTTCAGCGCCTTCAAATTGATAGCCTTCATACTCCAGCTGTTTTAGCCTATCTATAATAAGCTTGGTTTCTGGGGATTCCTTATCCACCCAGGGAGCTATCTTTTGTATCTTCTTAAGGATTGTGCTTCTACCTGATACTTCAGACATTAGTATTCTACGCTCATTGCCTACTAGCTCCGGTGGTATATGTTCGAAGGAATGCTGGTTTTTTTGCACCCCATCTATATGCATACCACCCTTGTGAGCAAAGGCGCTGTTTCCTACATAAGGCTGCCTTTCATTGTGGGGCAGATTGGCTATCTCACTTATATAGCGACAGGCAGATGTCAGCTCTCTTAATCCTTCCTCTTTTATACATTTCTTTCCTCTCTTTATTTGGAGATTAGGGATTATTACTGATAAGTTGGCATTGCCGCATCGTTCTCCAAATCCATTGAAAGTTCCCTGTACCTGAAGTACTCCCTGCTCTACCGCCATTATGGAATTAGCCTCGGCCATGCCCCCATCATTGTGGCAATGAATACCTATGGGTACTGTAAACTCTCGTAAAACATTATCCGTTATCTCGGTTATTTCAAAGGGGAAGCAGCCCCCATTGGTATCACAGAGTACCAGCCAATCGGCTCCTGCCTCTGCTGCCGCCTTCAAGCTTTTCATAGCATATTCACTATTACCCTTATAACCATCGAAAAAATGCTCTGCATCAAATACTACTTCCTTGCCCTTACTTTTGAAAAAGGAAACAGTATCATATATCATGTTTAGATTTTCTTCTAAAGAGGTTCTAATAATATCAGTGACATGAAAATCCCAGCTTTTGCCGAAAATAGCCACCACTGGTGTATCGGCTGTAAGCAGTGCCTGAACATTATTATCCTCCTCAGCCTTTATCCCCGGCCTTCTGGTACTGCCGAAAGCTGCTAGCTTTGCATGCCTTAAAGGACGCTCCTTTATCTTTTTGAAAAACTCCAAATCCTTAGGATTTGAGCCAGGATTTCCCGCCTCTATATAGTCCACGCCCAGAGCATCTAATCTTCTAGCTATTCTAACCTTATCATTTACAGTAAAGGAAATCCCTTCTGCCTGGGCTCCATCTCTTAAGGTTGTGTCGTATATAAATACCTTGTTTGCATCAGTTAAATTCCCAATTTTATCCCTCCATATCACTTTCATATATCATTTTATTTATAGCATTGACATAGGCTTTTGCACTGGCTTCTATCACGTCTGTGCTAATACCTCGGCCTATAAATACATCTCCGTTCCTGCCTATTTTTACTGTTACCTCACCTAAAGCATCTTTGCCGCTAGTTACAGCCCTTAGGTAATAATCCTTTAGATTTACCTCTACACCTGCTGCCCTATCTATAGCCTTAAAGGTAGCATCAATCGGGCCGTCACCGCAGGCCGCTTCTTGAATAACCCCTTCATCCTTTTTAAGTCTCACTGTAGAAGTAGCTATGGTAGAGTTACCACTGGATATATGGAAATACTCTAGGTCATAGATGGTGGGCACTTGAATTACTTTTTCCGAAAGTAGTGCTTCTATATCACTATCTGTTACATGCTTTTTCTTATCAGCCAAATCCTTAAATTTTTCAAAGGCCTGGTTTACTTTTTCAGCATCTAGATGGGTATATCCAAGCTCTTTCAGCTTCTCCTCAAAGGCATGACGTCCAGAATGTTTGCCCAGTACTATCTGGCTTTGTCTTAGCCCAATAGACTCTGGAGTCATTATCTCATAGGTTTCCCTCTTGCTAAGAACTCCGTGCTGATGGATTCCTGACTCATGAGCAAAAGCATTGGCTCCTGTAATTGCCTTGTTGGGTTGGATGTGGACACCTGTAAGATGGCTTACTAAACGACTGGTTCTAGAAATTTCTTCAGTTACAATCCCAGTCTCGCATCCATAAAAGTCCTTCCGGGTTTTTAGCGCCATTACTATTTCCTCCAAAGCTGCATTGCCAGCCCTTTCCCCTAGCCCATTGATGGTACACTCTACTTGGGTAGCACCATTTTGTACAGCAGCCAGGGAGTTGGATACAGCCATACCCAAATCATTATGGCAATGGACACTTAATATAACATCTTCTATTCCCTCTACATTTTCCACTATGGATTTTATAAGATTTCCAAACTCTCCTGGGGTACTATAGCCCACAGTATCAGGGATATTTATTACAGTTGCCCCTGCTTTTATAGCAGTCTCAATAACCTTAAACAAAAATTCCGGCCTGGTTCTGGATCCATCCTCAGCGGAAAACTCAATGTCTTCACAAAAGGACTTGGCATAGGATACCATATCCTGTACTCGCTTTAGCACCTCTTCCGGAGTCATCTTAAGCTTATACTCCATGTGAATATCCGATGTAGCTATAAAGGTGTGGATACGGGGACGGGCTGCATACTTTAAAGCTTCCCAGGCCTTTTCAATATCCTTTTCCACAGCCCTGGCCAATCCTACAATTACAGGTTTTCTTATATTTTGGGCTATGGTCTTAACGGCTTCAAAATCACCCTTGGAAGCAATGGGAAAGCCTGCTTCTATAGCATCTACCCCAAGCCTTTCCAATTGGGCAGCTATCTCCAATTTTTCTTGAACATTGAGGCTAATGCCCGGCGTTTGTTCTCCATCCCTTAAAGTCGTATCAAAAATATAAATTTTCTTTGACATCTTGACCTCCCTCTTTGACAAATATTTCACAATATTCCAAATCTTCTGGATTTAAATTTTGCTATTTTCTCTCAATAATCCCTTATGAGTACCCCTTACTAGTTTTTTAGGTTTGTTTTTGTAAGTTAGAGGAGGGGAAGATCCCAACCCCTAACTTTTTATCTCTATTTATTTATCCTCGATCCAAGGCATCATCTTTCTTAGTTCTTTACCTACCTTTTCTATTAGGTGCTCCTGCTCTTTCTTTCTGGTAGCCTTTAGGGATACCTGGTTAGCCTGATTTTCTAGTATCCAGTTCTTGGCAAAGGTTCCGTTTTGGATTTCCTCTAATACCTTTTTCATTTCCTTACGCACATCATCATTGATAATACGTTTTCCTACAGAGTAGTCACCATATTCTGCAGTGTTACTAATGGAGTATCTCATAAAGGACAGGCCACCTTGGTTCATAAGGTCTACGATTAGTTTCATTTCATGGAGACATTCAAAGTAGGCACTCTCTGGTTGGTATCCTGCCTCTACCAAGGTTTCAAAACCTGCCTTAATTAGCTCAGAGATACCTCCGCATAGCACTGCCTGTTCACCAAACAAATCGGTTTCGGTCTCCTCCTTAAAGGTGGTTTCCAGTACCCCAGCCCTAGTACCTCCAATCCCCTTTGCATAAGCAAGGGCATAATCTTTTGCTCTTCCAGTGTAGTCCTGATGAACAGCTATAAGGCAGGGTACACCTTTGCCCTCTAGATACTGGCTTCTAACAGTGTGCCCAGGTCCCTTGGGTGCAACCATAAATACGTCTACATACTCGGGAGGTTGAATTTGGCCAAAATGAATGTTAAATCCATGAGCGAAAATCAAGCCATTACCCTCTTCTAGATTGGGCTCTACGCTCTCTTTATATATAGCAGCCTGAGTTTCATCGGGAGTAAGTATCATAATATAATCAGCTTCCTTAGCAGCCTGAGCAGTTTCCACTACCCTAAGGCCAGCTTCCTCAGCAGCCTTCCAGGACTTGCTTCCTTTGTATAGACCTACTCTTACATCAACACCACTTTCCTTAAGGTTCAAGGCATGGGCATGACCTTGGCTTCCAAAGCCTATTACAGCCACCTTCTTACCAGATAATAATTCTAAATTCGCATCTTGATCATAGTACATTACAGCCATTTTGATATCCTCCTCTATCTACATCTTCATATTTTATCATTTTACTACCCCTATCTAAGGCGATAGCTCCTGTGCGTACCATTTCCTTTATGTCATAGTCCTTTAACATATCCACCAGTGCAGTAATTTTTTCACTATCTCCAGTTATTTCTACTATGAGATAATCCCTAGCAACATCCACTATTTGTGCTCTAAATATATTGATGATCTGGATGATTTGATGTCGATTTTCAGAATCTGCCCTTACCTTTATTAGTGCCAGCTCTCTAGTCACCGAATCATGTCCGATCTTGGATACCTTTATAACATCTATTAGCTTGTTAAGCTGCTTGGTAACTTGTTCAACAGTATATTCATCGCCTTCCACTACAATGGTTATTCTTGATATGCTAGGATCCTCCGTAACGCATACTGCTAAACTATAAATATTAAATCCCCTTCTACTAAACAATCCAGAAACCTTGGATAATACCCCTGGATGGTTTTCAACCAACACTGCCAATACGTGTTTCATCATCTTCCCTCCTCGAAACTGGAATTACATTTGCATTAGGATCTATAACAAATTCTCCTATGATAGGCCCCTTGTGTTCTAACAACTGCCTAATATTTCCTAAAATCTCCTCTTCTCTCTCTACCCTAAATGCCTCAATCCCATAGGCATGGGCTAGCTTTACAAAATCTGGGTTGCCTTTCATAGCTGTCTGATAGTATCTTTCTCCATGGAGCTGCTGCTGAATTTCCCTTACCATGCCCAAATAACCATTGTTGAATATCATTATCTTTACTTCTGCCTTTTCCTGGACTATGGTGGCCAGCTCCCCCAGGTTCATCTGAAGGCCGCCATCACCAACTATAAGAATTACTTCCTTATGCCTACATCCAAGTTTGGCGCCCAAGGCTGCTGGTAGGCCATAGCCCATGGTACCCAAACCACCTGATGTTATAAAGGATCTGGGTTTTCTGGTCTTGTAGTATCTTGCCGCCCACATCTGGTGTTGGCCTACATCGGTTACCAATATGGTATCCTCTGGTACCATATCCGATAAGGTTTTTATGATCTCCATAGGATTAAGCCCTTGAGTACAATGGCCTACGCCTTGCACTTTACTCTTCCATTCCTTAACTTTAGACAGCCAGCCATCATCTTGCCTATTAAGATTTTTCTTTAGCATCTCCTTAAGGGTAGTTTTTATGTCCCCTACAATAGGGATGTCTACCTCGATATTTTTACCTATTTCAGCCGGGTCAATATCTACGTGTATCACCTTTGCCCTTTGTGCAAATTCTTGGGTCTTGCCTGTAGCTCGATCTCCCATCCTGGCTCCTAGTAGAATTAGTAGATCTGCTTCAGCTACTGCTCTGTTGGCGGCATAAACACCATGCTGTCCCAAGAATCCTAAAGATAGTTCATGATCTCCAGGAAAAGCTCCTATGCCCATTAGGGTAGATGCCACAGGTGCCTTGATGGTTTCAGCTAGCTTAACTATCTCTTCTGTTGCGTTGCTAGAAACAGCACCGCCTCCTATACATATTACAGGCCGGCTGCTTCCTAAGATGGCTTTTGCCATTCTCTTTATCTGACCCGGATGTCCCTGATATGTGGGCTTATATCCCCTTAACTTTACCTGCTGGGGATATTCAAAATTTAACGTGTCCATAGCTATATCTTTGGGTATGTCTATAAGAACAGGTCCAGGACGACCTGTAGATGCCAGATAAAAAGCTTCTTTAAAAATACGGGGTATATCATTGACATCCTTTACCAGGTAGCTATATTTTGTGAAAGGCTCCGTTGCTCCAGTAATATCAGCCTCTTGAAAAACATCTCTACCCACCATTGATAGGGGTACCTGACCAGTAATGGCTACCATAGGAATAGAATCCATATAGGCTGTTGCAATTCCTGTTATCATATTGGTAGCTCCAGGACCGGAAGTAGATATGCATACCCCCACCTTGCCAGTAACACGGGCATAACCATTGGCTGCATGGGCGGCAGCCTGTTCATTACGGACTAGTACGTGATGAATGTTGGATCCATAAAGTGCATCGTATATATGTGTAACAGCTCCACCTGGATAGCCGAATATTAACTCTACCTTTTCCAGCTCCAAGGCCTTAACTACTGCCTCTGCTCCTGTCATTTTCATACTTCCTACACCTCCTACCGTGCTACAATAAACAAATGAATACAAAAAAACCTTTCACCCCATTTGCAGGGGCGAAAGGTTACTTCCGCGGTACCACCCAGCTTTATCTGTACCTCACGGTACAGGCCTCTACAGGTTCTAACAAACCCTGGTCTGTAACGTGACCTCACGTCAAGCTCTACTAGAGAGATAAGCTCTTTCAAGCTTGCTTCTCGGGAGTGAGCATACAATCCAACCGCCCACCGATTCGCACCAACCATCGGCTCACTGAAGATAGCTGTGTTGGATCTTCTGTCTCCGTCATAGAATTTATACTAAAAGCCATTTTTCCTTCTATATAACTTTTTAGCCAAGAAGTATATCTACAAATGAATAATTATAATAATATTGCTGTTTTTTTATACATGCAGGTTATAATAATGCCCGACAACAGACCCCTTCCTCAGAAGAAACCTGCCGCCGGGGCTTTAAATTCATGATATAATGTTAACCAGCAAGCCCCATAAACTAGGGCATAGCTTAGATATACTTCCTTCTGATATCTTTCCAAATTTAGATTTGCTAACTATAATAGCATCCCTAATAAGTTTTGTCAACAACTTTTTTATTATTTTATTGAAATTTTCTTATAGGTTCATTGTATAATCAAATGCCATAGATAAAAGAAGACGATCATGGCTAGAAATTTATGTATTTCTATTGTTCACTTTGCTTGATTACCTTTTTTACCCTCTTTTCAAAGGCCTCTCTGTCTAGCATTACAATACGTCCACACTTTAAGCATTTCATCTTCATGTCAGCACCCACCCTTGTGACCTCCCATTGGCTATTTCCACAAGGATGTTTTTTTCTTGTTTCTATAATGTCTCCTACAAAGAATTGTCTTGCCAAGACAGACACCTCCTTAAGTTTGTTCCTTGTCCAAGACTACTAGCCTTGGATATGAAATCTCTATATTGTTTTCATCAAAAGCCTTTTTGATAACTTTGCGAAGCGCCCGCTCTACTCCCCAGTGTTTCATAGGCAGAGTTCTGGCAATCAATCGCAAGGTCACCCCTACATTATCCATAGTAGTTATTCCTAATACTTGAGGTTCTTCAACAATATCAGGGTTTTCAGCAGCATATTCTCTGCTGACCTTCTCTATTATTTCAATAGCTCTATCTATATCGTTTTCATAAGCAAGGTTAACATCTACAAGAGCAGCAGAGTTCTCCCTTGAATAATTTGTTACCACAGTTATTTGACCGTTAGGTATAATATTGATATCTCCTTTAAATCCTCTTATCTTGGTAATACGTAGTCCAATCTCCTCCACTGTGCCAGTGATATCTTGAATCTTTACAAAGTCACCCACTCCATACTGGTCTTCGAATATTATAAAAAAACCACTAATAACATCCTTTACTAGGCTTTGGGCGCCAAATCCTATGGCCAACCCACCAATACCTGCAGTAGCCAAAATAGATGAGGTGTTAACGCCCAGCTCTCCTAATATCATCAATACAGCAATAAAATAAACTGTATATCTTAATATACTTTTAGTTAGTGCCTTTAGGGTCTCATTTTTTGTCTTATTAATGCTTGCCCTACTACGGGCTTGGCTATCGAAAAAACTTCTAATCAGAAAACTTCCTACCCGAATTAATAAACTGGCCACAATCCATATGATAATTATTTTAATTATTTTAAGCCCTATAGCCATATAATTGTCTATAGTCCATTGGTTTAGCCATTTAACCAATTCTTTAAACATACTCTACAAACCCCCTTTTCTCTTGATTGCAGCACCAACTAATCCTTTAAAAAGCCCTAACATTCTCTCATCCCTTTGCCACATTTTTTCTGGATGCCATTGAACACCAACTGCAAAGGTATGAGACGGGGACTCAATACCTTCTACTACATCATCTCCACACCAGGCTGTCACCCTAAAACAAGGAGCCGGATCCTTTATAGCCTGATGATGAAAGCTATTGGTACGCAGTCTCTCTACACCTAGCATTTGTATAAGTTTTGAGTTTTTGTCTAATGCTACCTCATGGCTGCCATACCAATCAGGTGCTTGTTGACTATGTTTGTAAAGCCCACCAGATGTCCACTGACTTTCTAGATCTTGATATATAGTCCCGCCCATGGCAACATTCATAAGCTGTATGCCACGGCAAATTCCCAGTAAAGGAATATCCTGCTTCATAGCCTGCCTGCATAAGCTTATTTCTAAACTGTCCCTAAAGGGGTTTATAAAGCCAAGGTTTGGGATGGGTACCTCACCAAAAAATACAGGATCTACATCATTGCCGCCACTTAACAGAAGTCCATCCAAAGAATCTAAAAGTTCCAAAGCCTTTTTATCAGGTATATTAGGAATTAAAACAGGTAAACCTCCTGCCTCTACTATGGCATCATAATATCCCCTATGGAGCTGAGAGGTTTGCTTATCTATATCATAATCACAAGTTATACCAATAATGGGGCTTGGCATAAATATCATCTTCTTCCTTCATTTAGTCTGTTGCACTAACTAAATTACTATTGATAAGTAAGCACCTTAACTGATTTAGCTAAGAAAACTCATATAATATTCAACAATCCCATTATAATTAGTATTCTAAAACTTGCTTATATATTTCTCAAGTTCCCAAGGCGTAACCTGTATCTTATACTCATCCCATTCAATCTTTTTGGCTTCAATATAACGGCTATAGATGTGCTGACCTAAAGCCTCTTGAATCACCTTATCTTCCATTAAGGCACGAATTGCATTAGCAAGATTGCTGGGTAATCGGGGTATATGTCCATCCAGCCTTTCCTGTTCCGTCATATCATAGATGTTGCAATTAACAGGTTCAGGAGGGAATATTTTCTTTTTAATGCCCTCCAGCCCGGCCTTTAAAGTTACCGCCAAAGCCAGATATGGATTACAGGAGGGGTCTGGGCTTCTTAACTCTACCCTGGTACCTATGCCCCTGTTTGACGGAATTCTAATTAAAGGACTTCTGTTTTGGCCTGACCAGGCAATATAAACTGGTGCCTCATAGCCAGAGACTAATCTTTTATAGGAATTAACCAAAGGATTGGTTATTGCAGTAATGGCCGGCGCATGCTTCATAAGTCCCCCTATATAATATAAAGCAATATCGCTAAGCCCCATTTCGCCCTCAGGATCATAGAAGGCATTGCTCCCATTACTAAATAGGGATTGATTAAGGTGCATACCTGAACCTGCTATTCCATATACCGGTTTCGGCATAAAAGTTGCATGGAGCCCATGTCTTTGTGCTACTATCCTTACCACCATTTTAAATGTCATAACATTATCAGCGGTAGTTAAAGCATCATCATATTTAAAATCTATCTCATGCTGTCCAGGAGCTAATTCGTGGTGGGAGGCTTCAATTTCAAAACCCATCTGTTCTAAAGTTAAACACATCTCCTGGCGAGCACTTTCCCCTAGGTCTACAGGTGCTAAATCGAAGTATCCTGCATTGTCATGAGTAATGGTAGTGGGCTTACCTTCTTTATCTATATGGAATAAAAAGAATTCCGCTTCTGGCCCAACATACATGGTATAGCCCATATCCTCTGCCTCTTTTAATACCCGCTTTAGGGTATTTCTAGGACAGCCCTCAAAAGGTGTCCCGCTAGCATTATATACATCACAAATAAGGCGTGCTACCTTATTCTCTGCGCTACTCCAGGGAAATATTACAAAGGAATCTGGATCTGGATGCAGATACATATCCGACTCTTCAATTCTAACAAAACCCTCTATAGAGGAGCCATCAAACATTATTTGGTTATCCAAAGCTTTATCTAACTGTTGAACTGTAATAGCTACATTCTTCATTGTACCAAAAATATCTGTAAACTGAAGACGAATAAATTTTACCTTCTCCTCTTTACATATCCTTTTTATATCTTCCCTTGTATATTTGGACATCAAATAATCCTCCTCTACTAGGCTACAACTTTTTACCTAGCCCATATGTATAAATTTCATTTTCTACACATTATATCATAGATTGCTTGCTTTGGCTTATAATTTTGAATCTAAAAAATTATATAAAAAACGATAGGAATTTTCCTATCGCTGCATATATATGATCTTAGAGCTATTTATTAATTTGTCTATTATAACTTTAGCCTTCCTTGGTTGATCTCCCTTATAATCTTGGGATCAATTTTAGGTTTGCGATCATAGGTTAATAAACCATTAATCTCCTGCTCCACATCTGTCAACTGAGTATAGCAAAAGCCCTGAATAAGTTCAGAATCTAATATAGCAGATACTACATCATAATATCTCTTAGCAAAATCTTCATCAGAGTTAGCGCTGGAGTACCCCCATCCATCCCAATCTCCTTTTTTGTAGGATATACCTCCAAACTCTGTAACTAAAATAGGCTGACCTTCATACTTCCAGCCCTGTGCAAACATACGTCTACCAGCGGGCATGGAATCCAGTATACTTTCCAGACTGCTATATCTCTTTCTGATAACAGAACCATCAGGACAATAGTCATGTATAGTAAGCAAATCAGAACAAGTATGCTCCCAGCCGTCGTTTGAAATAACAGGCCTGCTTTGATCCAATGACTTGGTCAAATAAACCATAGCTGCACTAAAGCTCTGCTCCTCCTTATTACATAATATATTGGGCACACCCCAAGATTCATTAATAGGTGTCCAGGCTACTATGCTGGGATGATTGTAGTCTCTAAATATCTCTTCCATCCATTCATAGGATAGTCGTCTCACTGCGCGGCGGGAATATACATAGTTGGCTGCTATTTCACCCCATACCAAAAATCCTAGCTTATCAGCCCAATATAGATACCGGGGATCTTCTATCTTCTGATGCTTACGCGCTCCATTAAAGTCCATCTCTTTGGCTAAAAGTATATCTGTTATAAAGGCCTGGTCATCTGGTGCAGTTAAAAGGGACTCTTCCCAATATCCCTGATCTAAAACGAGTTTTTGGTAATAAGGTCTATTATTTAACATAAACTTGCCATCTACAATAGAAACTTTTCTCATACCAAAATAGGAATGAACTTGGTCTATGATTTTATCCCCATGATAAATATAGAATTCTATATCAAAAAGCCTTGGGTTCTCAGGAGTCCACTGCAGCTCCTCCTGGAAATTCCACTTCACCAAAGCCTGCTGATCTATAACCGCCCTAAAAGCGCCCCTACCCCTTGGTGGAGAAATAGTGTATTGGCCACATTGCACTCCCTCAAAGCTTATTACAGTTTTTAAGGATTTGCCTTCCATATCCCCATCTATTTCATACTCTATATCTACAGCTTTAGCATCTAAATCCGGGGTCATCCATACTCTATGTAGATAGGTATGGGATACTGCCTCAATCCAAACAGTTTGCCATATTCCTGTAGTTCTTGTGTAAAAGATACTTTCTGAGCTTTTTTTCCAATACTGTTTTCCACGGGGCATCTCTAAATCTAAAGCGTCATCTTTGGCTCTTACTATTATTTCGTTGGCCTTGTCTTTAACAACATGGGTTATTTCCACTTGAAAACCTATATGCCCTCCAATATGATTAGTTACATGCACTCCGTTAACCCACACATCACATTCATAATCAACTGCACCAAAATGAAGTATTATCCTTTTGCTCTTCATATGGTCAGGTAAGTCAAAGTATTTGCGATACCAAACCACATCATGAAAATCCTGTATATTGATTCCTGATAGTTTCGTTTGATATGCATAAGGCACTATGATTCTCATATCGAAAGTATCTTTATCCAGGGAAAATTCCCACTCTCCATTTAAGTTTAGCCAGTTATCTTGTCTTGCAAACTGCGGCCTGGGATATTCAGGTCTAGGTATATCTATCAATATAATCACTCCTTACTTTAATGAATATATTACTATAGGGATTAACAACACACCGGACACAAAACTTAAAGAAGGCTTAAAGATCTTTGATAGTAAATTAGGGGGCTTAGACAAAAATAGTGTTAAACTCATTCTCAATTGATAATAATAATTGTTCGCACAATAAATTACAAAAGTATTAAACTTCCGGAATTTTGTTGCACCCCTAGGGATCCCATATATATAATAACTGTATAAATGTATTATTAATTGAGAATGAGGTTGTTAAAATGAAAGACCGTTATGAGTTAGGGAAAACTACTGCATATATTACTATCTTTGCTAATGTAATTCTTGCTATTCTTAAAACAGTGGCAGCTATTGTAGCTGATAGTACAGCTATGATGGCCGACGCTGCTCATACAGCTTCTGATATATTAACTACAGTAGCTGTAATAATCAGCTTTAAAATTGCAAAAATCCCAGAAGATTTAGAACATCCCTATGGCCATGAAAAAGCAGAATCCATCGCTGCAAAGATAGTTGCCCTACTTCTACTTTTTACAGGCTTTAGTATTGGCTGGAAGGCCATAAGTAGTATAGACAATTCTCAGATTATCATCCCTGGCAAATTGGCACTATATGCAGCTCTTAGCTCTATTTTAATTAAAGAAGTCATGTTTTGGTATACCTTGATTATAGCTAAAAAGATTAATAGTACTGCACTAAAGGCAGATGCATGGCATCATAGATCCGATGCTATATCTTCAGTTGCAACCCTAATAGGAATAGCTGCAGCTAGAATGGGTTTTCCTATGGGTGATGCTATTGCAGCCATTATAGTTTCTATTATGATATGTAAAGTAGCTTTAGACATTCTAAAAAAATCAATAAGAGAATTGATGGATTCATCAGCACCCCCTGAAACCATCAATTCTCTCAGACAATGTATTGAATCGGTTCCTGGTGTAAAGGGAATAGACAGTCTTAAAACCAGAATCCATGGTAATATGATATATGCTGATGTAGAAATTAAAGTGGATAAGTCAATTTCTGTATCCCAAGGCCATGACATTGCTAGAGAAGTTGAGGATACAGTTATAGCCAATATTAAGGATATAAAAGGGATAATGGTGCACATTCATCCCTATTGATATTTATCTTATTCGTTTCCCTCTACAAAAAACCATATGAGCCTGAATATGTTCATCCAGTACTACCAAATCTGCTCTTTTTCCAACCTCTATTGAACCAATTTTATCATCCAATCCTAGTACTCTGGCTGGATTGATGGAAGCCATGGCGACGGCTTGCTCTAAACTGATACCAGCACGTTTTACCACATTTCTAACCCCGTCCATAAGGCTTATAATGCTTCCGGCTATGGTCCCATCTTCCTGTTTAGCAACACCGTCCCTTATATATATTTTAAAGCCGCCAAAATCATATTCTCCACTCTCAAGACCTGCAGCATGCATGGAATCTGTAACCAATACCACCTTATTATAGCCCTTTGCTTTGATTACCATTTTTACTATGGCTGGATGGATATGAATTCCATCAGCAATAATCTCTACAAATGCATGACTGACTAAAGCTCCTCCTACAGTCCCTGGCTCTCTATGATGAAGGCCTCTCATTGCATTAAATAGATGGGTAAATATGGATGCACCAGCTTTAACTCCCTCTAAAGTCATTTCATAATCTCCATCGGTATGCCCTATCCCCACAGTACCACCGTTATGGGATACATATTTTATAAATTCTAGTCCACCCTCTATTTCTGGAGCTACTGTTATGTGCACTTTAAGGTCACCTAATATTTGCCTATAATCATCAAAATCAGATGGCTCAGGAGTAGTGATCAAATTTGGATCATGGGCGCCTTTCCTTTTTGAATTTATAAAAGGTCCTTCTATATGAACTCCTTCTATAGAAGCCCCGTGACTTTCCTCCATATCCTTAGCTTGCCTTATATTTTTTAGAATTTCCTTTACCTGCTCTTTTGCCGTTGTAATAGTAGTGGGCAGAAAGGAAGTCACCCCGTTTCGGGCGTAGTATTTGGTAAGCTCACAGATTTGTTCTGGAAATGAAGCACTAACATCAAATCCTATAGCGCCATGGGTATGTATGTCCACAAGCCCAGGAATTACCCTTTTGCCCTTTAGATCTAAAATCTGGCTTTCTTCACCCTCCTTTTGATGACAACAGATTGATTCTCCCTTGTTAGTTATACATTTTATAGTATCATTTTCTATGCATATATCTCCTTCTACAAATTCTCCCTCTGGTGATAGATATAATCCATTTTTCAATATAATCATAGTTGCCTCCTTGTACTAACGCATTATTCTAATCCATTGTTCTGTATTATAGGCAGACTAAAAGATATAGTTGTACCCTGCCCTGGACTGCTCTCAGCCCATATTCTACCTCCGTGATCCTCAATTATACTCTTGCATATGGCCAAACCCAAACCAGATCCTCCATAATTTCTTGACCTTGACTTTTCACCTCTATAAAATATATCAAATATATAGGGTAGATCTTCCTTATCAATGCCTATTCCATTATCCTTTATGGATATTATTAACTCATCCCCTTCTCTAACTGCAGACACTCTTATCTCCCCATTACCACCTACATATCGGGATGCATTCTGCATTATATTGTCCATTACTTGAGCAATTCTTTTCATATCCACTTTCACTTTTTCTGATGCAAAGGGAAGTTCCTGTATGATCTCTATGTGACTATCCTTCCAGTCTAAGGATATATAGTGGAGCATATCCTCCAGCATTGCTCTACTATCCATTATTTCAAAGTCCATCTTTAGTCTTCCTAAATCCATTTGGGAAAATAAGAAAAGATCATCTATTAAAGCGTCTAACCTATCGGTTTTATCCTTTATAACCTGAAGATAACGTTTAAATTGAGCTTCATCTCTAGCCATACCATCTTGCAAGGCCTCTACATATCCTTTTATAGACGATATTGGAGTTCGTAAATCATGGGAAATAACTCCTATCATCTCTTTGCGTTGCCTTTCAGATTTCATTTGCTTTTCTATAGATTTTTTTAGTTTATCTCTCATAGTATCAAAAGCCTGACAAAGCCGACCTAGTTCATCGTTTCTTTTATATTTTATAGCAAAATCCAAATTGCCCTCCGCTATACTTTCTGTTGCTTTATTTAACTCTTTTAAGGGCACTAGGATACTTCTAGATATTGTTTGGGATAATATCACAATAAATAAAATAAGGGTAGCTAGTCCAAAAACATAGCTGCCGCTAAAATGATAAACAACCTTTCGTGCTATGTCTACAGGCATTATATTAATATCATAGTCTATTATTACCCTCCCAACTATTTCTTGCCCTATCTTAATATCTATGGAATAGGAATACTTGGTCAAACTGAAAATAGTTGTATCAGGTGCTAGGGCTTCATCCACTGCATTATGCCACAACTCCGATGAGTCATATAAAATATTGGCCATAGGATCCATAATCCTTACTCTTCCATCAAACTCTTCCACAATAGGCTTAATTAAGCTGTCAAAAGCTTCATAATTATTAATGATATCAAAGTTTTCCTCTACTGTCTCAATTACCTTTTGAAAACTCTGATTTAGGCTATTGAATTTTACGATTTCTGGATCCCTGTCTAGTTTATTTATCATTATATTCATCATAATAAAGGTACTAACAATAGGCCCAATAACCACCAGTGCAAAAGCAATTACTAATCTTGTACGAATTCCTAAACGCATATTTATTCACCTACAAATTTATAACCTACTCCCCAAATGGTTTGAATATATACGGGATTGGAGGGATCCTCTTCTAGTTTCTCTCTAAGCTTTCTTACATGGACAGCAACAGTATTTATGTCTCCATAACCTTGATATCCCCACACATGATCAAAAATCTCATCTCTGGTTAGAACTTTATTGGGATTCATGGCAAAAAATTTAAGTACTTCAAATTCTTTAGCGGACAAAAATACCTCTTTGCCCCTAACCTTAACACTATGACTGCTAATGTCTATGATTAGATCTTTGAAATCTAGCCTGTCCTTTTTATCCGCTGTCTGTGACAGTTGATAATAACGCCTAAAATGGGCTTGGACTCTAGCTACCATTTCCTTAGGACTAAATGGCTTAGTAATATAGTCATCAGCCCCTAATCCCAAGCCACGTATTTTATCCTCTTCACTTTTTTTTGCACTTAGCATTAGAATAGGTATATCGGATTCCTCTCTTATGCTTTTACATACCTCCATACCATCAATTTTGGGTAACATAATATCTAAAATTGCCATATCTGGCTTATGCTCATTCCAACTTTCTATAGCTTCTTGTCCATCAAATGCTAATATAACTTGATAACCTGCCGCTTCAAGATAATCTCTAACTAATTCTGCAATTTCTTTTTCATCGTCTACCACCAATATCTTCTCTTTCATTTTGCTCTATACCCCTTCTAACTCATATATATCCTAGGCTATTTTAGTAACTTGTCTGCTAATTTGTTAACTTTTTTATCCTCTATATCCTTTAATCCATATCTAATACTATCATATGTGCTAATTAAGTCATCTATATTGTCATCTTTTTTGCTAATCCATTTTTGAATATCTTTACTGGTCTCCTTAGGAGTTAGATAATTTTTATAGGTATATCCTGCCCTCATACATTTTAAGATTAAATTCCGATATAAAAAACGTATCCTTTGATGGTTATCCACAAGTTCCTCCCACTTGGGTTCCCTCTCCATAAGTTTTTTGATCCATTTTTGAAATCTGTCCAAATAGTCCCTGCCCAAGTCAGAAAATCCCATAAGACTTTCCTTTTCATCTATATATCCCGTATCTTCATAAGAAGATAATCTATCTTTAAAAAAATTCATTAGATAATTATAAAGCTTTTTACCTGCCTTATAAAGTGCCTTAAGTCCAAATAAAAGGAGAATAAGGATGACTATACTGGCAATCACCATAGCCACAATTTCTAATACCTTAAGTATCCAGGAAGGCTCTGACCCTGCTGGTAGCAATATATCCATGGAGTCCTGCCCCGAGGGACCATTGTCCGTTATTGGTTGATATATTAAACTGGTTAAATAGTCAATAAAGCGAAAAACTAGATTTATTAATCCTCTAATAAATCCAGTTATGGCTTCTCTTAGCTTATTAAAATAACTTACTATTGCCACCAATGCCATGGTAAACAGTACCAGAATCCTATTGTTTTTTAGAATATTAGAAGAAACTACTGGTTTTTTTCCCCTCTCGGGAAGGTAGGCAGACTTAACGTGCATGCTGTTGATGGTAAATAAGATGGTTATCATATAGGCAAATCCTGACCACGCTATATATGGAAAGTAAGACTGTAAATTATAAGCTAAGCCGTAGATAGCCCCGCCTATTAAATATAAAAACAATCCTGTCCATAATACAGAAGTTGGAAGCATCTCATTCCAGGGAATGCCCGAAAGACGGATTCCCCTATCCAATATTACAAATCCAAATATAAAGATAAGTATAACAACAAATATATTATTGGCTAATATCCATGTTGTAAAAGAGATTATAAGCAATTCACTGATAAAATGAACATATCTTGGCCTATCCAATATATACCTGCCTAGTATTAGTCCTATTAAGTAGAAGAATACTATACTGCCTATCCAAGTCCACACATCATGAGGAATGAGTAGAATGCCAATGGTGAAAATAACAGGGAAAAAAGCAAGGATTTCTAGTATTCCTTGAAACCATTTTATTAGGATATTACTAATTTCTAATTTTTTATTATACATGACTGACACCCTTCTTGTGAGGATCTTTTAGCAATAGTATTTCAACAGAATTGCCCATATCCTCCAATTGTTTTATTTGATTTCGCATACGTTCCGAAACATAGGAAGTAATAAATAAATAATCCATAGATCCTGAAAAGTTGGCCGATGCTCTGTATTTTATATCCTCTTCAAGAAAGGTATAAAAGGTAACCCTCCTATCTATAATAAGCTTAGCCATAGTATCCAATAATAGAGTTAGTTGCTCCTTCCCACCTCGTGGAAAAATCCTAACAGGCTGCTCTGGTTCATCTATAAGATAACCATTAGTTCCAAATCCAGTATCTATCCCCTGATTTATTGCATAATTGGCAATGGAGGCAGCATAAGAAAGACCTTTTTCTATAAGCTCAGGCTCAGTAATGGGACCCCACATGTCTTCAGTTACATCCATGTTTAAATATATCATTATCCTAGGGTCTGCTGTATAGTCTTTTTTATGAACTTGCAAGTTTCCTGTCCGAGCTGTAGCCTTCCAATTTATGCTGTTTAATGGATCTCCAGGAGAATATTCTCTAACTCCAGCATACATAAAGGGATCATCAACTATCCATCTTTTTACTACAACATCTCCCATCCAGCTTCGTGATGGAAGAGGTATCTCATCCAAAGGAGTTAGGTTTGGATAAACTAAGAGCTCAGTATCCAGCTCATAAACCTTTGTTGCTTCTTGAAAACCAAATAAATCCCCACAAGTTAAGGCTGCAGAGTTTAACCTATAGCATCCTCTCTTCTTACACTTTATTTTATGCCTTCTATTGATAGCCGTGTAAGGCATTAGACTAAACAAACTTTTATGAAATTGCTCATGTTTTATATCTAAATTAAATTGTTTTTGAAATTCCAGATTCTCACTTATCTTTGATTCGATTCTCAACCAGGGCACGGGAAGAAGTTTCTTATTACTAATTCTTTCAACCATCTCTATTTCTTGACCTTCAAAAGCCCTATAAACGCTAAAAAATCTGTTATAGCTGATACCCTTTAACATCCACTTCCTGGCTATCCATGCCTGTAATGATATTATCACTAAGGCAACAAATATTATCCAGTGTATTTTCATAGCTCCGCCCCTTGCTGAGAAGGTATATCTTCTGAAGGCACTGGCACAGCTTTTAGTATTTGTTCTATTACAGCATCTAATTGTCCCTCTCTTTTTCCCATAACATTGCGTAATATTATCCTGTGCCCTAGCACTGGCCTGGCCATCTCCTTAATATCATCAGGAGCAACAAAATCCCTGCCCCTTAATATTGCACAAACCTGAGCAGCTTTGAGTAAGGCTTGGCTTCCCCGTGGACTCACCCCTAGGGTTACCTCACCGTGCTGTCTAGTCATCTCCACTATCCTAACTATATAGCGCAACATATCCTGGCTTACAAAAACTTTAGAATAGTTTTGTTGAGCTTCAATTATCTCTTCCTTTGTAGCAACAGCTTCTATCTCTGTCAGAGGATTCTTTTCTTTAAACCTTCTAAGAATTTCTATACCCTCATCTGTATCTGGATAACCCATATCCACCTTGATTAAAAACCTATCTAGCTGCGCCTCTGGCAAGGGAAAGGTCCCCTGGGTCTCCACAGGGTTTTGAGTAGCTATAACCATAAAGGGCTGATCTAATAACCTGGTCTCTCCGTCCACCGTTACTTGTCTTTCTTCCATGCATTCTAATAAGCTGGATTGGGTCCTAGGTGTTGCCCTGTTTATTTCATCGGCTAAGAGTATATTTGTAAAGATAGGTCCAGGACGGAATTCAAACTCTCCAACCTTCTGATTATAATAATTTATACCACTTAAATCGCTAGGCAATAGGTCTGGTGTGAACTGTACCCTTTTGAATGAGCAATCCAAAGATTTAGCTAGAGATTTAGCAAGCATGGTCTTTCCAGTTCCAGGTACATCCTCCAATAACACATGACCAGAAGAGATTAAAGAAATAAGAAGTAGATCAATTACATTGTCCTTCCCCACTATAACCTTTTTAATATTTTCTTTTATCTTGTTTGCTACATTACGAATTCCATCTAACTCCATATAACTACCTCGCTTCATATATTAATGTGTAGTGCTAATTCAACGGCCATCCTGCATAACTCCTAATAATTCTTGATAAGTAAGTGCCTTGACTGATTTAACTTTAGACAACTTGCCCATATAATAGTCATTAGGCATAGTTAATGGTATTGTAACTAGCACAATAGTTTAAATTATCTTATAACACTATTATACAGAATATATTCTTTAAATCTACTAAAATCCCTTTAAAAACTTTTGTTTTTATATAGATCTCCCTATCATCTTTCTTAAAAATATATTATACTAATAGCTATGGATTTATTGTACTACCCCACTTGTTATCATATACGGAGGTAAAAGATGAAAAATGAGCGTATCCAATACAGAATTCCCTTATATTATTTAGTCACTAGTTTATTTTGGTTTTCACTTTATGCCTATGTACCCAACTTATCCATCTATGGTGAAAGTTTAGGAGCATCCCATAAACTAATAGGTCTTATATTAAGTTCCTATGGCTTTACTCAAATGATTCTTAGGATACCTTTGGGCATATATTCAGATACCATTAACAGGCGTAAAATTTTTATTCTATTAGGTATCCTGTCTTCCTTAATTAGTGCTATAGGCATGGGTCTGCTTCCCAATCCTTGGGCCCTCCTTTTTTTTAGAGGTTTGAGCGGAGTTGCTGCCGCTGCCTGGGTACCTTTTACAGTGCTTTTTTCCAGTTATTTTACATCTGAAGACTCTTCCAAAGCAATGGGGTATATAAACTCTTTTAATGCACTAGGTCAAATGATAGCCATGCTTTTGGGTGGAATATTGGCTGAGAAAATTTCTCCCCAAGCTCCTTTTTTCCTTGCAGCAGGTGTTGGTGCATTAGCCCTGCTGTTAGGTACAGGAATAGTAGAAAAAAAAGAAAATAGGGAGCCCATGAAAATAAAGGAACTGATGCTAGTAGGCAGGAATAAAAATGTTTTGATCCCTTCAAGTTTGGCTGTTTTGGTACAGCTTATTACCTTCGCGTCGGTTTATGGCTTTACTCCCATAGCTGCTCAAAAAATTGGTGCCAACGAAATGCAAACTGGCTTCCTTACCACCCTATCCACCCTGCCCGGAATTCTGGCATCAGCCATGAGTGGTTCTGTTTTTGCCAGGAAATTTGGAGAAAGAAAGACCTTAACCTTTGGTTTTTTGGCTTTATCACTTTCCTGTGCCGTTATTCCTAGTATAAACAATATTAACTTTCTATATCTTTCCCAAATGATAGGCGGATTTGCTAGAGGAGCTATATTTTCTTTGCTTATGAGCCTAAGTATACAATCTATAGAATCTCACAAGCGTGCTACTGCAATGGGCTTTTTTCAGGCTATATATGGATTAGGTATGTTTCTAGGTCCTATTTTAGTAGGAATTATTAGCGATCTAGCCGGACTATCATGGGGATTTTGGATAGTGGGTATAATGGGAGCTATAGGTGCCTTGCTTGCCTATATGCTTATTAAATCTTCTCTTGACTAGAATCTTTTTTATTAGTTAAATCCAAAAGTTACACATATCCAATATCTTGTCCTTTTATACTATATGTGTTAAACTTAAATACATAAATATATATATTAATATGTATATAATTGGCTTAGTTTACTGATTAAGCAGTTATCTGAAGTACGCTCTTATAGCCCTATGGTACTTAACAAATTAATATTATTTTGCTATTGTAATTTAATAATTATTAAAATTTACTTATTTAGAAATTTTTGAGAGGAATGTACAAAATGAGAAAATGGTTCTCTATTCTTTTAATTCTTATCCTATCACTTATTCCAGCTATCTCCCATGCAGCCCTAGTACCTTTAGAAGCTCAAGGTAAAAGGGTTTACGTTGCTGACCAAAGTCAGGTTGAATTAGTCAGCTTTAATATTTTCTTTCGAATTCGAACAGGATTTTCTTCTGTGAACACTTCTATGGTTGTAAAAAATTCAGATCTTGAACAGCCGGTTACCCTTAAGATGGGAATACCAGTACAGTTAGATAGTATTAGCAAAATCAGGGATCTATCAGTAGTCAGTGATGGTAAATCTGTTAAAGCTGTTCAAAGATCAACTGCAAAGAATCCACCAACAGATAAAGAAGTTAATGTAAATAATTGGTATGTGTGGGACATAGCTTTAGAGCCCGGGGAATCCAAAATAGTTGATTGTTCTTTTTCATTTGACAATAAGCTGGAATTGGATGGAACTGAGACCATTACTTTTCCCTTGACTCTTTTAGAAAACTGGTCAAATAAAATTAAAAATATACAAATAATAGCAGATACAGACTTTTATGGTCCTTACGCCTTTGACCCTACTCCTAGTCTTAAACCTGCTAATTACCATGATGGTGGCAGATTGATCTTTAGGCTGGATAATCAAAATTCCCAGCTAACTGATTTTCAATTATCTTTTAAACCTATGGATGTAGTAATTACAAAATATATAGAATCAGCATTTGAATCTGATAATGATATAAAGAATATAATACAAAATTACAGGAATGGCAGCTACCATCAAACTATATCCCTTATCCATGAATATTTATCTGCTGCTGACACTAACAGTATTATACCTGAGTTGAAATATTTGGAAGCTCTATGCTACCAAAATTTATACGAAATAGAAAAGGCATTGAATCTTTTTAATCAACTGGAGCCTAATCCAGGATTTGGAGAGTCTTTATCGTCCACTATTAGAAATAAAATAATCTATGATAAAGCAGCAATACTGAAAAATCAGCCTGATGGTGACCAAAAAGCTTTAGATTATCTAAATTCAATAAAGGATTCTGTTGCTGATAATAGTATCTTCTACATGTGGCTTGAAGATGAGATTGCTCTTTTGACCCCGCCAGTTGTGGTTGAAGAGCCTATTGAAGAAGATGATGCTGAAATTGAAGATGAAGATTCTCAAGAGGAAATTAATGATAAAACTCAAACCATAGGAAAAGTCACTATAGGGGAGCATGAATTCTATATAGAGGAACTTATTATCGCAGCTCTAGCTTTAGTAATTGTACTGCTTCTTATTATATTTATGATAAGAAGACGCCGTAGAAGAAGACGAAGCTCTATATTTAGATATTATTAATTTCTAAACAAGCGGAGGAATCCACTTATGAATTTATTTTTTATAGTAAATCCAATGGCAGGGCGAGGCCCTACCTCTGCATTAAACTCAATTTCTCTTATTGAAGAATTCTGTAGCAAGAGAAATATCCAATACAAAATTGCTAAAACACGTTACAAAGGACATGCCACTCATCTTGCCAGACAAGCCGTCAACTCTGACATTAAATACGATGCAGTTATATCGGTGGGTGGAGATGGCACTCTTTTAGAGGTAGCTAATGGATTAATGGGCTCAGACCTTCTCCTTGGTGTGTTGCCAGCTGGTACAGGTAATGACTTTGCTAGGGCTATTGGTGTCCCTCAAACTATAAAAGATGCTTTATCTCATTTAATAAAAAAAAGAAGCCGGGTAATTGATGTAGGCAAACTGGAGAATCTTTTTTTCGTTAATGTTGCCAGTGTAGGATTCGATGCAGAAATAATTAAGGATATTCTTAAGTTTAGGAAATTTTTTCCAGGAAGGATTTCCTACTATATTGCTGCCCTTATTAAATTTTTCACTTTTAAATTTAAGGATATTACTCTCAAAATTGATGGTCAGATTATAAAAACTAAGATTTTATTAGTAGCTATAGCAAATGGCACCCATTATGGTGGAGGGATGATGGTAAATCCTAACGGGGATTTAAAAGATGGATATCTTGATGTTATAGTTGTAAATTCCCTGCCCCGATACAAAATTCCTTTACTTTTCCATAGATTTGTAAAGGGAACATATCAGGATTTACCCTATGTAAAAACTTATAAATGCAAAGAAATCTCTATAGATAGTAATGATAATTTAGTTATTAATGCAGACGGAGATCTATTTGGTAGTACTCCTGCTAAATTTACTATAAAACCGTTATCTTTAAATGTTATTGGAAACTTTATTTAACCACTGTAATATAACGGAGGGCATTAATATGGAAGCATTGTATGAAACATTAGATTCATTTATGATAGAAATAATTTTAGTAGCTCTTTTTTTTACTTTATTATCCATTATTATAGTAATAATAAACTTTCGTCGAACCACTAAAATAATAAAGAAATACAAAAAAATGATGAGAGGGATGGACAATAAAAATCTTGAATACATGTTGCTAGATCATATAAAGACCGTTGAGAAGGTGGATAATAAGATTAATGAATTAGATCATAATATAAATCAAATGCATAAAGAATTGGAAACTTGCATCCAAAATGTAGGAATTGTTCGTTATAATCCTTTTCAACAGATGGGTAATGATCAGAGTTTTTCAGTAGCTTTACTTAATAAACATGGTGATGGTGTTGTGTTAACTGGGCTTTATTCTAGAGAAGCTTCAACTATCTTCGCTAAACCCATTATTAATAGGAATTCTAAATATCCTTTATCAGATGAAGAAAAACAAGCTATAGCAATATCAAGCAAAAACTCAAATGTATAAGCAAGGCACCTTCCCGGAATAATATATGGGGAGGTGTTTTTATGACAACTGTAGGTTTATCCAGTTCCTTAGTACATCTAAAAGATGAACTTAAAAATCTTGGATATGAAGTTTACCTAGAAGATGAAATTAATTTTCCTGTGGATGTTTTTATTTATTCACAGGATAATGGACAGTTCTCTTTATATTCTACTGCTCAAAAATTAGATAGCCTTACTTTATCTAATACTAATACCGATGGGGACTTCTGTGGGACCTTGCTTATAGATGCTAATGGAAAGTCTATAGATGATATTAAATTAATTATTGAAAATCGAGTATATAGTCCTATTTTTTAATTGCTGCTGGTTCTAATTTATTGTTGACTATTTTGGATAGATTATAATAGATACCTGCACTTATTATATCTGCCATTTTCATTACCAGACTTAGTCTGGTATTTTGTAAAATCATATATTCCATAAATCCGCTAATATTTACTATTCCCATAACATGCATATGCCCTATTTCTGGGAGTTTTTTATTTACCCCAGCACCTGGCTTTATGGGTCCTTCACCTATTGAAATACATCCAATACTTTCCGCTTTCCCCAAACATGCGTCAATACTTATAATAAATGGATTGCTAAATCTCTCTTTTATTTCTTTGATTGTAGAAATTAAATTTTTGGCATGAACAGGCTCATTTAATGTACCATAAACCTGAATATGCTCCCCTTGGATATATCTCAGCTTATGACCTACTAAGGGACCTAAGCAATCACCTGTAGATCGGTCGGTACCAATACAAAGTATTACTATGTGTGAACAATCTTTGTTAATATTGCGCAGTAAAATTTCCTCAAATCCCTTAATAAACAAAGATATTGCATAAGGCTTATTTATATCAACACATATTTTCATTTTTGACAACTTTAATAACTCCTCTTGTATTTTATAAAGCCTCTTTCTTTTTTCATCTTAGTCATATGCATCCATAGAGCAAGAAAGGTATTAATAAGTTTTTAATATTTTATGATAAAGGGATGAGGATTATTACTTTTTTACCTAAACTTCTCCGCTTATTTAAGAGTTTTTTACCATTTACAGTGATTTTTTAAGTAAATACCTTGCTTTATTTAATCCAGAAGACTGGCCTTTTTATTATTAATATAAATGATGGATAGGGCACTTTATAAAATATTATCCATATTATGGTAAGAGGCGTATTAGTGTAATAGGTTAATCTACATAAAAAGAAGGATTTTGCCCCTTTTTAGCGAAAACATTATTGTAAGCTTTTGCTGAGAGGTGGCAACATGAAACTAAGAAGATTTTTAGTAACTATATTTTCTATTATTGTAGTAATAGTTTTTGTTTTTATAATTCACAGACATACTAGTTTAAATAGAGTCTATTTACATGGAATTGACCATCCGCCTATTGCCTTTAGTGAAAATGATAATTTATTTATTTATAAAGATTTTTTTGCTATTTCTGGACAATCTCTTAATTTCTATAATAACCGTGGTCAACAAATTGATATGCCCTTTGATTTTGTAGATGAATTTAATCAAAGCTTTACTATAACAGACATGACTTCTAATTATATTCTTATAAACAGTAGATTTATTTATAAAGTCCATGATTCAAAATTACACCATATATATTCCCTTGATTCAACTGCTGTAAAAATAATGGAATACGGGGAATATTTACTAATACTAGTTGATATACCAGATGAGGGATTGAGAGTTCAGGTTTTAGATATAAAAAATGAGAATTTAACTAATCTGGGTTTTGATGATAATTTCTATTATTTAGATTCTGACTCTTCTTCTGATGATTCCAACTTATCAATATTGGCTTTGGATGTTAATGGTACCTTCCCTTCTTCTAAGGTGCTTCATTACGATGAGAATTTATCTCTATTTGGTGTCAACACTACCATTGATAAATTTTATTATAGAGTTTTCCGATTACCTTCTTTTTCTATTTTAGTTGGCAATCGAGAATTAGTATGCTACAATGTAGAAGGTGATTTTGAGTGGAGCATTGAAAATAATGGTATGAATAACTTCCAGATTGTCCAGAACAATTCTGAAATTTTGATATACCTAGATCGCAATCTGGCAAAATCACTAGATGAAGATTATTACAACGGGGTGTATATTGACAAGGATGGACAAAGGCACAATATTAAGTTTCCTTCTGGCCTAACTAATATCTCTTTATATAAGGATGATAAATTCTTTGGTCTGCAACATGGAAACAAACTTTTGATCTTTGATAAAAAAGGAAATATAGTGCTTGAGTTTTACATAGAGGAAGATGTAAAAAGTATTTTTTGGAACCAGTATGATCCAAATAATTTTTTCATTATTACTATAGATGGAAAGCTGCAGATTTATTCAATAGAGCGGGAGGATATATTATGAATATTATAGATTTAGCTATTCTTTTAGTGTTAGGTGTTAGTGTTTTGTTTGGTGTTTATTATGGATTTAGTGTTTCTTTATTTAAAATTATTTCTTTTGTTTTATCCTGGTTTTTGTCTTTGATATTTCATTCTTCATTAAGCAGATATATAGTAAGTCGTTTTCCTGATTTAATAAACAAAATTGCTTATTATTCAGAAGGTTCTTCTAAAACTGCCTTTGCTCATAAAATTTTACCCGTTTCTTCTCTATCCAATGAGCAAATAATAAGTATTGTTGATGAATCGGGATTACCAAATCTTTTTAGTACGCGAATCCAGGAGAACTTAATAAACCAAAATCTAGATGGTTTATATAATTTAGGACAATATTTTGACTATACTGTAGCTAATGTTATTATGAACTTAATAAGTTTTATACTCTTGTTTTTATCACTACAACTTATTTTTACCCTGGCTATTTCCTTGGCACAAAACATTACTGAGCTTCCTGTATTAATTAAATTTGATGGATTAGCTGCCGCTGTACTGGGATTATTTAGGGGAATCCTGTTTCTTCATATAATTTTCGCTTTTATTCCCTTGCTATACCTATTGGTCCCTGCCGATATACTATCTATATTTTTAGACGGCTCTAAGTTTATAGGCTTTTATATGGATATTAATCTTTTTTCCTCTTTTGTGAAAGGCACTTTCTAGCTGATGAAATATTCATCAGCTTAAATTTTTTTGCAATAAAATTTTGTTTATTTTATTAATTGTTTTTTCTGCTCACCCATTATAAGCCTTTTCTGGCCCAAATGTTTCACGTGAAACATTTGGATAAATAAAAAAAGGATGTTTCACGTGAAACATCCTTTTTCTATATAGATATCATATTGATAATTCTTTCAAGATCATCATTACTATAATATTCAATTTCAATAATGCCTTTTTTCTTTCCTTGTTGAATAGTTACCCTTGTGCCAAAATATTCTTCCATCCTACTTTCTAGATCGAGGATAAAAGATGGTTTTTCAAATGCGTCAGTTCTTTTCTTGTTTTTATTTTTCTCTTTGATTTTTTTAATTAAATTTTCAGTTTCTCTAACACTCAATCTTTTTTCTATTATTAATTGAGCTAATTCTAATATTTTAGTTTGGCTATTCAAAGCTAACAAAGCCCTAGCATGTCCTGTTGAAATCTTTTCTTCTTCTAATAATTTTTTTACTTGATCTGGAAGCTTTAAAAGCCTTAATGAATTAGCTATAGAAGGACGACTTTTACCAAGTCTCTGGGCTACTTGTTCCTGAGTTAGACCATAGTTTTCTATTAAAGAACTAATCCCTTCTGCCTCTTCAATTGGATTTAAGTCTTCCCTTTGAAGGTTTTCTATTAGTGCAATCTCCAACATCTCTTTGTCGTCAAAATCTCTAATAATGACAGGTATACTGTCCAGCCCTGCTTCTCTAGCTGCACGCCATCTTCTCTCACCAGCAACTATGGTATATCTGTTTTTATTAGAAGGTTTTACTATTATAGGTTGGACTACACCATGTTCTTGAATTGATTTACTTAGATCCTGAATAGATTCTTTATCAAAATTTCTCCTTGGTTGATCGGGATTGGGATCTATATCATAAATGCTTATTTCTAATACACCTTCATTAAAAGTATCTTTGTCATTTAAATTATCATTCTCAAAAGTATCGATACTTTGGAACAAGGCATCCAAACCTTTACCTAGTCCTCTTTTCTTCACTTGTACCTTCCTCCCTTTCTCTTTCTAAAAATTCCTCAGCCAATTCAGCATAAGCAACAGCTCCAACACATTTAGCATCATATAGGTGGATTGGGAGGCCATGGCTAGGTGCCTCACCTAACCTAACATTTCTAGGGATAATTGTGGTAAAAAGCTTAGATCTGAAATGTTTCTTTACTTCTTCTACTACCTGTATGGAAAGGTTGGTTCTGGCATTAAACATGGTCAATATAACTCCCTCTAATTCTAACTTGGGATTTGATGTTTTTTTAACTCTTTGAATCGTTCCCAAAAGCTGTGTGAGTCCTTCTAGAGCAAAATACTCACATTGAATGGGAACCAAAACGCCATCTGCTGCAGTAAAAGCGTTTATAGTAATTAGTCCTAGAGATGGGGGACAATCTATAAATATGTAATCATACTCGTCCCTAATAGTTTCGATGGCATCTCTTAATTTAAATTCTCTAAAATCCATCATTACCAGTTCTACCTCTGCACCTGCCAGTTGAAGATTTGAAGTAACGATATCTAAATTCTTTACCTGGGTTTTAATAATTGCATTTCTTATATCGGCACCATTTATTAAAACATCGTAAATTGATATTAAACTCTGGTTTTCTTTATCTATTCCTAAGCCACTTGTGGTATTTCCTTGTGGATCAATATCAATAGTTAAAATCTTCTTTCCTAGATTGGCTAATCCGCAAGCTAGATTAATATTTGTAGTAGTCTTGCCAACACCACCCTTTTGATTGGCAATGGCTAAAACCTTAGACATGACAACAACCCCTTTTATTTCTCTTATTTACATTATAGTTTATATTGAGGTTTCTTTAAAGGGCTTTTAAAGAAAAGATTGAAAATCGCAAAAAAAAGCCGTGGTTTTACCACAGCCTTACCATGGATCTTTTATCATAATTTACAAGAGGGAAATTTAGGTTTTAAGTCAAATTTGCAAAGGCGCTTTATCAATATCCTATATAATGTGCACTAAAGATAATCTTGAATTAAACAACCTATTATTTATACTTTTGGAATGGAAACTGTAATTTCAATTGCATCACCAGTATCAACTTCCTTAACAAGAGGATTAATCCCATAATTTTTCATCATGACTACTGCATCTTTTATAGTATTTATAAAAATTCTTAGATCCCTATACCCGCCTACTACCTTTCTTTTTCCTGTTTTTTTACCACTCATTTGAATTCTTTGCATAGTTCTTTCTACTAACATTTCTGAGTCTTTTACATTATAATTCTTTTCAATTATTTTCCTTAAAGCTTTTAGGCGTAATTCTTCTTCAGGAAGTCTTAACAGGCATCTGGCATGTCTTTCAGTTAAATTATGTTTGATTAATGCATTTTTTACTTCATCAGACAATCTTAATAGTCGAATTTTATTGGCAATAGTAGACTGACTTTTTCCTATCTTCTTGGCTAATTCTTCTTGGGTTAAACCATGATCTTTAATCAATGCTAAGTATCCTTTAGCTTCCTCCAGGTAATGCAGATCTTCCCTTTGAAGATTTTCTATCATCGCCATAATAGCTGAATCTTTTTCATCTCCTGATATAATAATGGCTGGAATAGTTTCAAGACCTGCTATCTTTGCCGCCCTAAGCCTTCTTTCACCAGCGATTAACTCATATCCATTTGCTCTTGTCCTTCTAACAGTAATAGGTTGAATAACGCCAACTTCTCTAATAGACTCTGCCAATTCTTCTAAACTTTGCTTGGAAAAACTTTTTCTTGGCTGATATGGATTTGGTTTTATCATAGAAAGGGGAAGCATCTCCAATACCTGTTTTTCCTCTCGCCTTTGTTTAATGGTACTTTGAAAACTCTTCATGGTAATCATCTTCTCACCTCCAAATCCTAGATATATATTTCTCCATAATTTTTTAAATTCCTTCTTTTTTGATTATATTTCTTTATTTTTGTTATATATTTAAATATTGCTCTTATTTGCTCTGTTTTGCGACGTTTTTATTAAAATATTAATAAACAATAACAAAAGTCGCCATTATAATGGCGACTTTTTGATTTTTCCTGGTGAACGAGGATATTTTTTGGGAGTTTTGGTATCCTTTTGTATAATAACTAGTTTGTGAGTTTTTTGAGAATAGGGTACTGGCACTTTTCTTATCAGTGGGTTTTTTTGACCTGAAAGTATATTAATAGCCTTGCCTGCTTCTAGCAATTCTTTATTAGCTGCAGGGCCCTTATAGGACACGAAATACCCGCCAACCTTAGCAAAAGGTATACAGTACTCTGCTAAAATATTTAAAGGGGCAACAGCCCTTGATACAACAAAATCAAAAATTTCTCTATAATTTTCCTCTCTGGCTAAAATCTCAGCCCGGGAATGAATAATTTCTATATGATAAAGCTCAAGCTCTTCTGCTACTGCCTTAAGAAACTCTATTCTTTTTTTCAAAGAATCTAAAAGTACTAGCTTTACATGGGGTTTCATTATTTTAATTGGTATTCCTGGAAATCCGGCACCTGTTCCCACATCTATTATGGAGTGATGGTCCTCTACATTCATCTCCCCAAGGATGGATATAGAATCTAAAAAATGATCTACAATTATTGCTTCAGGCTCTACTATAGCTGTTAAGTTCATCTTTTTATTCCACTGTATTAATAATGAAATATATTTATCGAACTTTTTCAGCTGTTCATCAGTTATATCTATATTTAGGGCCTTAACACCCTGCTTTAATTTTGTTAAATCATGCTCCATCCTTGCCACCATCTCTCCTCATCTTCTCTAGATAGATCATCAGCACCGAAATATCCGCGGGGGAAACTCCAGAGATTCTGCTGGCTTGACCTATAGATTCTGGTTTTACTTCATTTAATTTTTGCCTTGCTTCTAATCTCATGCCAGATATTTTGCTATAGTCTATATTCACAGGAATTCTTTTTGATTCCATTTTCTTAAATTGTTTTGCCTGTCTTAACTGTTTTTTTATATATCCTTCATATTTTATGGATACTTCTACCTGCTCCCTATCTTGCCTTAGCTTTATCTCACCTGGTCCTGCTAATTGTTCAATATCACTGTAGGTTATTTCTGGTCTTTTTAATAATTCATATAGACTAATACCGCTTTTTATTGGTGCAGTACCTCTCTTTTCCAGATACTTTAATACTTCATCAGTAGGGGAAATAATAAACTCCTTAAGTCTCTCAATTTCCTTTTCTATTCTTTCACACTTTTTCATAAACCAGTCATAACGTTTATCGTCGACTAATCCCACTTTATGCCCAATTTCAGTCAATCTCATATCTGCGTTATCTTGCCTAAGTAGTAAACGATATTCAGCCCTAGATGTCATCATTCTATAGGGCTCATTGGTTCCTTTAGTCACAAGATCATCTATCAAAACTCCAATATAAGCCTGGGACCGATCTAGAATAACAGGTTCCTCACCTCGAATATATTGGACTGCATTAATACCTGCTATTATGCCTTGAGCAGCTGCTTCCTCATAACCTGAGCTTCCATTTATTTGACCTGCAAAGAAAAGCCCACCAATTGCCTTACTTTCTAAAGACAACTTCAGATCCCTTGAATCAATGCAATCGTACTCTATTGCATATGCAGGTCTCATAATCCTTACATTCTCTAGGCCAGGAACACTTCTATACATTTCCCTTTGAACATCTATGGGCATACTGGTAGACAAGCCTTGAGGATACATTTCCTTTGTATACTTCCCCTCTGGTTCAATGAAAACTTGATGGCTTTCCTTTTCTGCAAATCTAACTACCTTATCCTCAATAGAAGGGCAATATCTAGCCCCCACTCCTTCTATACTTCCTGAATACATAGGAGCTCTATGAAGGTTTTCTCTGATAATATCATGGGTTTTTTTAGTGGTATAGGTTAACCAGCAGGGAACCTGTTCTCGCTCAATGGTGTCATTTAAAAAGGAAAAGGGAATTATTTCTTTGTCTCCATGCTGAGGTATCATTTTTTCATAATCTATAGAATTACCATCGATTCTAGCAGGGGTTCCTGTCTTAAACCTTTGGAGGTTAAAACCTAGGTCTTTTAAGTTGTCAGACAAATGATTCGCAGGAAAATATCCATTTGGACCACTATTTACGCTATATTCACCAATTATTATCCTACTTTTTAAATAAACTCCTGTTGCTACTACTGCAACTCTACAGGTATAAACATCGCCTATAGCTGTCACAACTCCATTTACTTTGCCATTCTCAACTAAAATTTCTGTAATCTCACCTTGAATAATGTCTAAATTCTCCTGTTTTTCAAGGGTGCCTTTCATAAGTCTATGATAATCATGCTTATCAGCTTGAGCACGTAAGGAATGGACTGCCGGACCCTTGCCTGTGTTTAACATTCTTATTTGTATAAAGCATTTATCTATGTTTAGTCCCATCTGCCCTCCTAAGGCATCAACTTCTCGAACTAAATGACCCTTTGATGTACCACCTATAGATGGATTGCAGGCTAGCATTGCAATATTATCAAGATTTGTGGCAAATACAGCAGTGCTGTAGCCCATTCTTGCACCTGCTAAAGCTGCCTCACACCCTGCATGACCACCGCCTATTACAATTATATCGTAATCTCCTGCTTTAAGTCTCATTCTTTCTCCTACTTTCCTAAACAAAACTCGGAAAAAATTTTATCTATTAAATCATCAGTTATCGTTTCACCTGTAATACTGCCTAGACTATCTACAGCACTTCTTAAATCGATGGATACTATATCCATGGGGAGTAGGTTATCTATACCTTCTAAAGCGTCTAAAAGGTGTTTATGCGCTTTATTTAATGTCTCTTGATGCCTTATATTGGTTATCATTAGATCATTAGACATTTCTAGCTCCCCTCTAAAAAACATTTTATATATTATATCCTCAACTTTGTCAATGCCTTTTCCAAGGGTTAATGATGTTTCCACTATTGGCCTTTCCTTGCCTATTAACTCTTCAATTTCATTCCTATCTAGCACAACAGGCTTGTCTATTTTATTTAAAATAATCAATGACTTTCTGTCTTTAAGGTATTTTAATATTTCTCGGTCTTGGTCTTCTAATGGAGAGGAAGCATCTAAAACTGTGATAATTAAATCAGCACTTTCTATATTCTGTTTTGATCTTTGTATACCAATTTGCTCCACCTGATCTAAGGTTTCTCTTATACCAGCAGTATCAATTATCCTAACAGCAACGCCTTTTATATTAATAAACTCCTCTATCACATCTCTGGTAGTTCCAGGTATATCCGTTACGATTGCCCGGTCTTCCTTTACTAGAGCATTTAATAGAGAAGATTTTCCTACATTGGTTTTGCCTATTATAACAGCTTTAATTCCCTGTCTTATTAATCTGCCATGCTCAGCAGTACTAAGGAGATATTCAATATCCTTTACTATATCAGTTATATTTTCCTTTATTGACTGGCTGGCAACTTCATCAATATCTTCCTCTGGGTAATCTATAGTAACTTCGATATGGGCCATGATATCAATAAGCCTCGCCCGCATTCTTTTTATATGTCCAGATAGGCTGCCCTCCATTTGATTAATGGATGCATTGGCTAATTTTTCGGTCTTAGCACAAATTAAATCCATAACTGCTTCGGCTTGAACCAAATCTATCCTTCCATTTAGAAAAGCCCTTTTAGTAAATTCCCCCGGCTCAGCTAACCTGGCTCCTTTTTTTATAACCTCTTTAAGAATGTTAGTTATAGGAATTATACCGCCGTGACAGTGTATCTCCACTACATCCTCTGCAGTATAGGATCTTGGCCCTTTCATATAGGCAAGAAGCACTTCATCAATAATGTTTCCCTTTCCATCTACTACTTTTCCGTAATGTAGATATCTATCTTTAAAGGTTCGATTCTTCTTGCTGCCAAATATAAATATTTCCTTTGCAATATCTAAGGCTTTAGAACCACTAATTCTAACAATCCCTATACCTCCTTCTCCTGGAGGGGTAGCAATAGCAGCTATTGTATCATCAAAAAACATATCTACTCTTCCTCCCGTAAAGCTAGAAAAAGTTAACCCAGTATATTTATACTGGGCTATTTTTTCATATATTAAACAATCAAATTCTTTATTTAAGGGTTATTACCACTCTTCTATTAGGTTCTTCCCCTTCACTGTAAGTTCTTACATAATTATCATTTTGCAAAGATGCATGAATTATTCTTCGTTCAAAAGGATTCATAGGCTCTAAAGTAATCTTTTTCCTTGTCTTAGCTACCTTATATCCTAGTCTTTTTGCCAGCCGTCTTAAGGTTTCTTCCCTTTTTTTCCTATAGTTTTCTGTATCCAAATAGATTCGCTTGTAATCCTGGCCTTCTTTATTAACCACTAAACTAGTTAAATACTGCAGCGCATCCAAAGTTTCCCCTCTATGCCCTATTAACAGGCCCATACCTCTTCCTTTTAACTCTACATTTACCTGCTCATCATCCTCTGATACATTAACAATAGCTTCAATATTCATTAAATCTAGTAGTTCCATCAAGAATTCCTTTGCCATCTCGCCCTTGGTTTTCTTTACAGTAGCTCTTATCCTCGCATCTTTTGACCCAATAATCCCAAAAAGTCCTTTCACCGGTTCTTCTAAAACCTCAATCTCCAGCATATCTCTTTGAACACCCAATTGAGCAACTGCCATCAAAATAGCTTCATCAACGGTTTTTCCGCTGCTCTCAACAGTTTTCATTTTTTTGCACCTTCCTTACCTGTTTTTCCTTCAGGATATATCCGGTTATAAATTAGCTGCTGTACGATTTGAAATATGTTACTAGTTACCCAATAAATACTAAATGCCGATGTATACATTGACGTAAACCAGACGGACATAATAGGCATAATTGCACTCATGCTTGACGTTTGTTGGTTCCCTCCAGCTGGGGTAGACAACTTCATATATAGATAGGAAGTAATACCTGCTAAAGCCGATAGAATAAATAATCCATTCCATCCACTTCCCATAAAGGGTATGGCTCTACCAATTATATCCCTCATAGGTGAATCAGCAATCCATACGTTTTTAATCCACAAAAACCCGAGGCTTGACCCAGAAGTTTTTAAAAATTCTAAAGCTTGAGCTGTGCTAATATTCTTAATTGCTTCCACTATAGCAGCAGTGTTAGCATTTCCTGCTACTTCACTTAGCTGATTAATAAGGCGCTCATTGTTGGGATTACTAAACAAACTGGTAAGTATATCGCCTACATTTTGTTTTATTGCAGATGAACTATGCACACTTTCAATAAACTCCTGAAGTATCGGGGCTATATCACTGTTAGTAAAATTTATAAGATTTACATAAAAAACTTCAAGCTGTGCGCTAGCTATGGCCCTTAAGGCAGCAAACATGGCAAACATAAGGGGGAGCTGTAGTAGCATGGGAAGGCAACCTCCCATAGGATTTACCTGATGCTTTTGATATAACTCCATAGTCTTTTTATTTCTTTTTTCCGGATCATTTTTATACTTTTCATTTATCTTCTGTAGCTCTGGATTCAGTTCAGCCATCTTTCTAGTGGATGCCTTTGCTCTTAAGTCAAGAGGCAAAAGTGCCAGCCTAGTTAAGATAGTAAATAATACTATTGAAACTCCGTAATTTCCAACTACTGAATCTATCCCCGTAATAATTGATTGAAGAAAGCTTACCAAAGCAGACCACATATTACAACACCTGCCCCTTGACATCTTTTATTGATGATATATCCAAAAAACTCATTCCTCTCAATACCTCCGAAAGTTTTTACCAATACTGAAATTTAAACCAAGGGATCATATCCGCCTGGGTGGAAGGGATTACATTTTAGAATTCTTTTAACTGCTAAAAAAGAACCTTTTATGATACCATATTTATCTATTGCTAAAATAGCATAGCTAGAACAAGTAGGGTAGAATCTACAGCTATTTGGAAACAATGGAGATATGAATCTCTGATAAAGTTTGATACCTCTAATTAAAATGTTTTTCATTTATTTTTAATCCCTACTCCTTGAATAAACCAGACCTTTTAAGTAAATTTTCAACCTGATTTTCTAATTTCTGAAAATTTGCATCCCTTGCTCCAACTCTGGCTATGAAAATGAGATCATAACCTGTTTTTATTTTATCCAATCTAAGTCTACAAATTTCTCTTAATCTTCTCTTTATCTTATTTCTCTGCACAGCTTTACCAAATTTCTTACTTATGGAAAACCCAAATCTAGAAACTCCCAAGTTGTTTTTTCTATAGACTAACACCAAACAAGAATTTGCAAGGGATCTACCTTTTTTATAGGTATAATTAAAATCTCTTCTCTTTCTCAAACGATATTTTTTATTCACAAAGAATCCACTCACTATATATCTTGAACTATGTTTGCCACATTTATTTTATAAACAAACTCTATGGTAGAAAAGGCCACCATATAAGTGGCCTTATGCTGTCAACCTCTTTCTACCTTTCTGTCTTCTTCTCTTTAATACCAGTCTGCCATTCTTGGTACTCATTCTCTTTCTAAAGCCATGTACTTTTTTTCTACGTCTATTATTAGGCTGATAAGTTCTTTTCATTTACAATTTCTCCTTTCTTATGGTTAATAAGCAGCTTATATCTATATATAAACTTCTTATCTTTTTGCATAATAAAGCTGATAATAGCACTTTACTTATAGTATTATAAGCGAACAAACCTTTTGCTGTCAAGAATATCAACAAATTCAATTGATTATCCACAGATTATTTGATATTATATCTTTACTGTTGATAACTTCCTGTTTATAATATAATAGTAGGGATTGATTAAAAGTTATACACACTCTGTG
>Ga0209537_1000383_pt1 | contig 54064 bp, 48 predicted proteins | sample BioPla4DNA1_FD_187698 | JGI IMG/M metagenome (GOLD analysis project Ga0209537, IMG submission 187698) | Biogas fermentation microbial communities from Germany - Plant 4 DNA1 (SPAdes) (version 2) | ecosystem: Engineered > Bioreactor > Anaerobic > Digestate | place: Bielefeld, North... | reverse complement strand
TATCATTTATTTTACTAATATATTCTTTTACTTTATCAAAGTCCTCTAGGCAGATTAAACCATAAAGGATAGAAAGATAATTATTTAATTCATGTCTTTGGGCCCTAATAGTTTGAAGAATATCCTTCATATTATTTATGTAAAAGTTTTTCTTGTAAAATTCCTCTTCCTTCATCTTCCAAATGATTTCCTGTTGATTCCGATATATGGATTCCTTGGTAATTTTGTATATAAGCCAATTATAAAATATGGTTCCTAAGGCTAGTCCAATAAAATTTAAATATTCAACGATAGTTTGATTTTTCAAGTACTTATAAACATTATAAGCCATAAATAGCATAAAAAGATTAAAAAGGAAAATCAATACTACACTTATATTAAAACGAAAATTAATAAACCTTGGGATTTTAATCTTTCTCAGCAGGTATTTTATTGTTAAGAATAGAATGGTTTTTGCAAGTACAATGGCTAAAATCCTGTAGATATTGACCTCCAATAGGGTAGAGGGTATTACATTAAAAACTAAGCATATAAAAGTAATAGAGACCATTTCTATGACGCCCATAAGAATAGCAGCAGAAAGACTATGTATTATAAGGTTAGCAATAGGTTCATTTAGTATATATGAGTAGACAATAGTTGAAACGGTCAATATTATTAGAAAGCCTATAAAGTTAACTGAACCAAAACCAGTATTTATAATGGTATTGAAAATTACTAGAAGTGTCACCAGTACAGCAGTTTTTTTTAAATCAATATCCTTTTTACTTAAAGCTATTACTAAATAATAGAGAATTAAAATTGTATCCAATATATTGGAAAAAAGGTTAATCAACAACAAATCCATATATCGAATTCCTCCATCCCCTAGGAAAGCCTTTCTATTATCTTGTGTTGATTTATTTCCTTCCCTTAGGTAAAAAGCATATCATTTTAATATAATAATATATCATATTAGGGCTTTCTATCAATTATAATTTAAATTACTCCACACAAAAACTTTATCAAAACCTTCGTTAATTCTTTCTTAGGCTTTCAAAACTCAGCAGGGTTAGCGATTCTAGGAGGAAGCCCATAGAAGCTATAGATGCAAAGTAAAGAAATTTACCACCTTTAATAGCTAAAAATAGTATGAAAATACTACCTACAATTACAGCTAATATGCTCCTCTTCCTATATAAGGTTTTTTCTTCTTCAGTCAAAGGCCTGTTTTCGCTTTCCAGAGGACTGTATAGACAAACTAGTAATATTGAAATTACTATCGAAAACAAATTGAATAATGGTTGATAGCTTGTAGGTAAAATTTTAATAAAAAGAATTGCAAATCCAATTAAAACTAGGGTACCTAAGAAACAGCTTAAAACAGTTTTTGCATGATATCCTCCTGCTTGAAGTCTCAGACCACTAAAGAATATTATAAATACAAGAATTTCCTTTAATAAGCCAGTCAGCAATCCAATTATAATGAAGCCTATTATTTTTCCTATGGTGCCTATTAGTAAAGTCAATCCATACTCATAAACTTCCATATCTTCTTCTTTAATGATCTGATTATCCAATAGCTTTTCTAAGGTTAACTTACATAGGATATCTGTCATAGATTCACCACCATAAAAGAACAATTACAAATTTAGTATAGCATATTCAAAAAAGTTTTTCCATATATTTCCACATCTACCATGTCAAAAGGATGCTAAAATTACTTAGCATCCTTCCTGCTTATGCCATCCTTAATAAAATCTATTAGATAATTAGCTTCTTTTACATAATCTTCAATATCAATTATACTTGAAATTTCATGGAGATTAATCAATAGGTAATTTATCATATTCTTTATAAATCTTTTAGGCAGGTCTTCCCTTATTTCCCCTCTTTCATAGGCCCTATCAATTAAAACATCTAGGTAATCATTGCTTTCCAAATTATATTTTTTCTTTAGTTTATCTAATAGGGGTTTATTTAAATCCTTTAAATAATTCTTGGAAAACCTGGCTATTTCAGGCCTATGTTGGGCAAATTCTATACCTGCTTTAAGCATAGCTTTCAATAGGGTGAAAATATCCTTATTAAAATCCTCAGGGTCTATATTTTTACTAAAAAAAGCCATCTTTTCCTGGGCTAGAATACTGTATAGATAAATATACAGGTCTTCCTTATTTTTGAAGTGGTAATAGAAAGTCCCTTTGCTTATTCCTGCTTCCCTTAGAATATTATTTAAAGAAGCATTATCATAGCCCTTGTCTCCAAATTCAATTAAGGCTGCATTTATTAATTCATTCAGCCTTTCAAAGGACTTCTCCTTTTTTTCATCCAAAAGCTTTCCTCCTTCCTCTATACCTTAGTCCTTTTAATAAACAGACCATATGCCAATATATTTAGTATTACCATGTAAACAAGCCCTATGAAATAATACTGATTATAGCTAAGATATAGGCCCCCTCCCCTAACTAGGCTACTAATAACCTTAGCTGACCAAAAACCTGGGGCAAAAGAGAAAAATAATTCCTTAGCCCCGTTGAAGAATAGGGCTACTATGGGAAATACTACTATGCTTCCCCCTGCCTTCATTATGGCGAAACCTTCAATCTTGTTCCTAGCAAGGGCATTAATCAGTAGCCCAGATATGGGGGCTTCCAGGGAAGCCAATAGGGAAATACTAATAATATTTTTCATGGCTAGATTGCCAACCTTAGAAAACCATATTACAAATATGGTGGCAATTACACATAAAATATATATTCCAACTAGTCTAAGACTCAAAAATTGATGGATGCTTAAAGGGGTAACCCTTATATTAATAAGGACATTATCGTCCCTATCTTCCAATAGGGAAAAACCTATTAAGGCACCAAAGGCTATTGGTATAAATAAGACCAGTATAACTAGGATTAAGTCTGTAAAGGGTTCAAAATTAAAGCCATACTTTTCAGTCAGCCAGGGCAATAGATACCTGCCAAGAAAGGCAAATATAATGGGATAAATAAGCATAAATCCCATCATAGGGTCCCTGGTCCATTTTTTTATTTCTGATTTTATAAAACTCATATACATATTATTCACCACTTTCCCTTAAGGCATATAAATCAAAGTTTCTAACAAGAAGATAATACAGGACTAGAGAACTTATAATTAAATAAACTAAGGAAATTATTATTTCCCAACCCTCTATATTTCCCGTAGTCCCCATTATTAGCATTAAGGCTGACTTAGTAGGAAGTACATAAATTAGTTTACTAAATATTTCACTGGTAATAATATTGAACTCAACTAGGATTACTGGCAACAAGAATATAATAAAAAGCAGCATAATTGCCATAACTAGCCCAGTAAAATCCCTTGAAAAATAAGTCAGCAGCAGACCAATTAGAGAATGGAAAAAGGAAACTAAGACCACCGCCCCTAATAATAGGAAATAATTAATTTCTATTACTTTAAAAAGCTTTGAATATCCGTACATAATGCTTAGAGACAATATACTTGGGATTATATTGGAAATAATCTTTCCAAGCAAATATTGGTGTTTTGAAATAGGGGCTACTAGGATAGTCCTAATAGTTGATTCCTCCCTTTCATAAATGAAGGTTACTCCAACTAGCAAGGTAGCCATGGTAGTCACATCTAGGAAGATAAGTTGAGGTACCAGAGTAGTGACATTTTCCACATTTAGAAAATGGAGTATTCCCACCCATATGGCTGAAACAAATAAGGCTGCTGCAAACAGATTATACCTCCTAAGCCTTATTAGTTCTCCTCGGACTAAAACACGAAACTTATTCATCTCTAGTCACCCCTGTAACCTTTATGAAAATATCGTCTAGGGTATTTTCCTTACTGTGTATAGTTATTATTTCATTATTTTTTATAATCTTTAAGAATTCCTCATTTTCTCCAAGCTTATCTAAACCAAAGGTAGCTCTTTTGACCCTTTCCCCTTCCCTATATTCTATATCTACTTCCCTTGAACCGTATTTTAGTTTCAAATCCTTTGGAGTGCTTATCTCTGCTATCCTGCCACTCGCCATGAAGGCCACCCTATCACAAAGCTCATCTACATCATTCATCAAATGGGTAGTAAGCAAGACCGTTCCACCATTTTCCTTGAATTCCTTTATAAGGTCCTTTACTATCCTAGCATTTTTAGGGTCTAGGCCATTTGTAGGCTCATCTAAGAACAGTACCTTAGGATTATTTAACATGGCCCGAACAAAGTTTAACCTAACCTTCATTCCCTTAGAGTATTGTCCAATTCTTTTTTTCCTATCTTCATAAAGGCCTACCCTTTTTAGGAGTTCATCAACATCTATAGTTGAAGAATATAGTCTTTTAAAGAAGTTTAAGTTTTCCTCAGCAGTAAGTTTGGAAAAATGGACAGGCATTTCAAATCCTACTCCAACTTCTTCAAAGTAACTGCTGCCATAAGATTTTAAATCCTTTCCCTTATATAATATTTCCCCCTTATATCCTGTTAGCAATTTTATAAGGATCTTTTGGGTAGTAGACTTGCCTACGCCAGAGGGGCCAAGTAAGCCAAAGATTTCTCCTTTTCTGATTTCAAAGGAAATGTTTTTTATGGTATCTTCCTTGTTTTTAGGATATCTGAATACTAAATTATTAATTTGATACAAGATATCACTCCTTTCTTTTTAGACCATGTGGTCTAGACCGGTAAGTCTATTATACCCATATTTATATTCCTAGTCAATAAAAAAAGAACTTTTCAGTTCTTTTTTTATCTAAAATCCTCTATATATATTTCTTCTGATATCCTGTATTTTATATAATCCATTATCCCAGTTTCCATAAAGCCATATAGGACTATGTTTACAAATAGGATAACCAATACAATAAATATGGAAAAAATGTCATATTTTATTATCATATCATTATTTTCTTTCTTAGCCTTATAGCTGAACCATAGGATTTCTCCACCTAATAATATCAATATGCAGGGCCAAAGCTTTATGGCCAACTTAACTCCAGATATTTCACTTACTTGAGATATTAATATTAGTACTCCAAAGCAAATTAATACTATGGCCATGGATATGGTACCTACCCTTCTAGTCCTCATCTCCTTCATCTCCTTCTGTTTCAACTTCTTCTACCTTCTTAGCCCTTAACATCTTTATTCCACCTGCAATAAATATTATGGATACTATGATAGTTTGGATATAATTTTCGATTCTATATATTACATGGTATTCAAATATTGAGCGAAGTAATTGTCTAGCAACTGGTAACAATACATTTTGCAGTCCTATAAAAACCCCTATTATAATAAGCCCCATGCCTATATGTTTATGTTTTATGGAAGGCAAGATATTAGTTATGTCTATGTCCTCTACATTGTTTCCATTGAAGGTATGGAAGGCGTCGAAGAAGGAATAAAACCAAATTAGTGGAAGTAGGAATAATAGAAAGCTTAAGTTTAGCCATCCCATGAAGAATATGCTAAAGAAAAATCCTGCCATATATATTAAACCCTTCTTCTGATAGCCCAGGTACATATGACCTGCCCCAGGTATTATGGACAAGGCCAAGGTAATGATTTTTTTATTAAAATCCTTTACTTCCTCTGACTGTAAATCCCTTTCTATTTGAGATTTGTCTCCATATCTCATGGCATTGATAATTGAAAAGGCATCTATTAATGCTATTAACCAAATAATTGGAGCACCTGTAAGTAGCATTAAGAATTCTTCAGCATTAGTTATAATTGCCAAGCCAATAGAACCTGCACAGAGCATTCCAAACACTAATAAATATATAAAGCCCCTATCCACAAATCCTAGATAAAAGTGGGATAGTCCAGGAACAAAAGATAATAAAAAGGTAATAAATTTACTTTTCTGCCTCATACTAATCCTCCTTAATCCTATTTATATTAAAATTCCTTACAAACTTATTGGTTTCCTCAGTGACTCTCTTTGTAAAATCATAGATGGAGTTTGTTTTAAGCCTACTTTCCTCCATACTTATACTTGTGTTCATTTGAGGAATCGAATCTACTATTCTGCCAAAAAATCCACTGGCAGTTAATAAAACTGCCACAGATGCCACTGCCACATAATATATAAAGAAATCGTTATATAGTTTTTTGTCCTTCCTTTCTTTTTTCTCCATAGGTCTTATTTTTTTGATATTTTTCATTACCTTTAAAGTAAAATCTTCAGGTACTACAGCCTCTGCCTTTTTTAATTCCTTTTCACCTATTAGGGATAGAAAAGTCTCCATACATTCATTGCAAGAAATTAAGTGTTTTTCCATTTCTTTACGGATTCCATCCTGAAGAAGATCTTCTTTAAACAATTTCCATTCTACCAGGTCATAATGTTTCATTATGTTCCCTCCATTTCTCCCTTAGCATGTTCTTCCCCCTATATAATCTAGAGGCTATGGTTTTTACCGTTACCCCTTCCTCCCTTGCAATTTCTTCATAGGACTTTCCATGTAGATAAAACTTAACTATAGTTTCTTCATATATAGGGGGAATCGACTTACATAACTTTGTAATCTCCCTCTCCCTTTCTTTTTTTATTAAGAGTTCTTCTGGAGTATTTGTATTTATTATGTTAAAACTATCTAATAATTCTTCTTCTAGGACTTCCTCCTTAAATTTGCTTCTTTTCTTTCTAAGCCAGTCTATAGATTTATTGGTTGCGATTCTTCCAATCCATCCCTTAAAATTATTTGCTTTATAGGCTGGAAGGGAGAGATAAACTTGTAAAAAAACTTCCTGGGCAATGTTTTCTACTTCGCTATAATCTTTAACAAAATTTAAAATAATTGCAAATACATAGTTTTTATATAGGTCTACTATTTGAGCAAAAGACTTTTCATCGCCCTTTACTGCCTTTTTTATTAGTTCTGATTCATTTAACATATCTCCCCTCCTTCCTACTATAAATTATAACGAAAACAAAAACTAAAATACTGCAAAAATCTCAAAAAATTAAACTGCTGAAAGTGTCAGCAGTTTATAAAGGTATTAATTGTTTTCTACAAGTGTATGATTAAAAGTATGATTGCTTAAATAATAATTTCTTAATTTCCCTTCATATATGAGATTTAATTGCCTGCATTCCCTAAAGTCCTTGGGTGCAGTTAAGGCGGTAGGTTTATCAATTAATTTTATGCCGCTGTTTTTAAGTAAGGATGATACAAATTGGGAGCAGAAATAGTTATATTTTCTTTCTATAGGATAATTTATTGCTACTCCCAGTAGGCCAAGTAGGTTATACCTATATTTTTGTTGATTTCTCTTAAACTTTTCTAATTCCCTTAGCAGCCTTTTATATTGCCTTTCACTAATATCTAGTGAATATAATGCACACCTAGTTTCGGGAAACCTTGCATAAGTCCCATTCTTTATGTCTTCCTTTACAAAGCCCCCTATAATTGGATTATTGGGCCTTAGTCTACCAAAACTATATAACTCCTTTAACTCTTCGTCAAAGGCTATGGATACATGGGTATAGGGTTCCTTAGTATAAAAATTAATACATTTAGCTAGTAATGAGCCACTATGTGTAAGTAGTATGTAGATTCTGTGTTTCTTAATAAAACCCACCTCCACTTCCTATTATATCCTTCTAACAATATTACATTTTTTTACTAATATTTCAATATGATAAATGTAATCTCTTCTACTAAATAGAACGTTGGTATAAATAATATTACTGCAAAAAAATTAAAATTTCCTTAAGATAAAATTAATTCTATCTTAAGGAAGAAATAAAGTTTATTAAATTCTTTATATGCCTTGAAAGAATTTAGAAAAATCTTATCCCATAGTCTTATCATTGAATAGTTCTATAAACTTTAATAAAATCTCTATTTTTAATCTTTCCATAGGGTCTTCCAAATCAATGTCGCAAATTTGCTGTATCTTAGCAATCCTATATCTGACTGTATTGCTGTGGATGAATAGTTTTTTTGCTGCAATATTAGAATTTGATTCACTTTCTAGATATACCTTCAGAGTAGATATTAGTTCTTCACTATCGGGTTCCTTTAACAAAGGATAGATCTTGTTGATATTGGTTATTCTACATATATTTAGCCTATCTCCCACTATTTCCTTCTGGTAATTAAAGGGGAAATCATCTCCTTTAATATAGGAAATATCATCCTTTGATACAAAATCCCTATTAGGATAGTTTAAAACTTCATCCTCCAAAATATCTACTATAGATATTGGATAGTTGATTTCCTCCGATAGATTCATGACTATGGTTTCAATTTTCTTTCTAAAATTATCGCTCCTAAGCTGTAGTCTATCAGCATTTTTCCTATCATTTATCCTGATAATATACCTATTCATGGCAATTGAATTTACAGCATTTATAATATCTATCCATGCCACTTCATAGGGTATGTGAATTAAAGGAAAGTCTAATTCATTGCATAAATCTATTATTTCTTCAGGTATCTAATTTAAATATCTCTTAGTTTTTATTCCCAATGCAGTTGAATTCTTCTTATGCAAAAAAAGAATTACATCTTTAAAAAGTTCAACGTCATCCTTAAACAAATACCCTGTTGATAGTATTAGTTCCTTGCCCTTGACCCATTTGTAGCCATCTGGTGCATCAAATAGTGATACAGCTTGAGTTTCCTATCTAAATTAGATTCCGGATATATTATACCACAAATATTTTAAAGAAAAATAACCCCCCATAAATTGGGGAGTTAACATATTAATGGAAGGTATTATTGATTTCTTTCTAAATAATCTATTGTGGCCTGTAGCATAGCTGCTGCACCTTTCCAGAATAGGTCTTCGTCTATATCAAATTTACTATTGTGGTGTGGATAATACTGGCCATCTATAGCCTTTGGTGTATTTACAAAGAAGAAGGTTCCAGGCACTTCTCTTAGGAAATATGCCATATCTTCTCCGCCCATTACTGGCTTTTTCATTATCACTATATCTTCCTCTGGGATAACTTTCTTAGCTGACTCTACAAAATCCTTTGTAAATTCTTCATCATTTACTAGAGGTGGATAGCCAAATACGTATTCATATTCGTATTTTCCTCTCATTGCCTCTGAAGTACCCTTTGCTAAATCTTCAATTCTCTTTGCTATATATTCCCTTACTTCTTGGTCTACCGCCCTTACAGTTCCTTCTAATTCAACCTTGTCTGGAATTATATTATATGCATAACCTCCGTTGATTTTTCCAACGGTAATTACTGCTGGGTCTGTGGCCCCTATTTCCCTACTTACTATTGTTTGAAGCTTAGTTATGAAATATCCTGCCATTGCCACTGGGTCTATTCCAGTTTCAGGATAGGCACCATGGCAGCCCTTTCCTATTAATTTTACTCTGAACCTATCTAGGCAGGCCATCATACTATCATAAGATACCATTATAATTCCTTCTTTTACATTGTCAGTTAGGTTCCCTACATGAAGGCCCATAACAGCATCTACCTTTGGATTCTCCAATGCTCCTTCATCTATCATTGGCTTAGCTCCTCCGGGACCTTCCTCAGCAGGCTGGAATATAAGCTTTACATTTCCCTTTAACTTGTCCCTATTTTCGTTTAATACCTTGGCCACTCCCAAGAGAATTGCAGTATGGGCATCATGGCCGCAGGCATGCATATTGCCATTTTTAGAAGCAAAGGGAAGACCAGTTTCTTCCTTTATGGGAAGAGCATCCATATCTGCCCTGAGGGCTATTGTTTTACCTGGTTGTCCACCTTCAATAAGCCCTACTATACCGGAAACCCCTACTTTTTCTCTATAGGGAATTCCCATTTTCCTTAGCTGTTCTGCTACATAAGCTGAGGTTTGTGGTAAATCTAAGCCTACTTCAGGAATTTGATGCAGCTCCCTTCTCCAGTTTATAATATCCTGTTCCACTTCCTTAATTAATTTTAAAACGTCCATATTAATCCTCCTTTGAAATAACAGCTCTTAATCCTCATAAAATCGGGGCACCCAATACTACTTACATATTCTTTTATTTTGTTGCAGGCTGTTCTTCCTTATTTGCTACTTTCCCCTTCTTATATGACCTTGTAGCAAAGGCTATAGTACTAAATACGCATACTGGAATTAAAACATATACTGGTAATACCTTAACTACTCCTAATAAGAATAGGGTTAGGCCTATTGCAAAGGCTCCATATTTTGGATATTTTACAGCAAACATTGCAAACATTGAACCGAATATTGAAGGTAATACATAATCAAAGGCCTTGATAACTACTGGTGGCAAAATCTGCATAATACTATTTCCTGCTATTGCTGCTATGGTTACAACTATTACATTTGTGATTATAGAACCTGCAATACCTAAGGTAGCAACCAATTCTGCCTTTTTTGAACCTGGCTCGACTTTCAATGCTTCTTGAGCAACTGCTGCACAAGGTACCCTCATATTTCCAATATTACCTGATAAAAATGACATATAAGTTCCAGATACTCCAAGTACTGGGAAATATGATATTGGCTCGATAAAGTAATAAGAACCATATACTGAGACTATTAAGAACCAAGCTGTCAATATATTCTTAACTGGCGGCAAGGCACCGTACCTAAACCATAGATAAAGGGGTGGTAAGAAACTTAAGCCTGCTGCTAATAGTACTGTCCACTTTCCTGTTCTTATAATGGGCTTTGTAAAAAGCTCATGATAAGTCTGATTTCTATTATCCATTTATATCCCTCCTATTATCCTACAATTACTCCAGCAACCATACCCATAACCATTGCCAGTCCAAGGTTATATTCACCAAGTTTAGGGTATTTTTCAGATAACTTAACTAAAAGAATCATTCCACCACCAGCCACTAAGGCTGCTACTAATTTAGCACCACCTGCTAGTAAATGGCCTCCTACTAAGTATGCCATGGCACCTAGTGTAGCTGCTCCACCTATTTCTCCTGTAAGCTTTGAATCTCCCTTTGAAATTTTATTCCTTAAACCTTCTAGTTTATGAGTAAATAATCCGACAAATACTAGCCAACCTATACCATTTAATGTCATTGTCCAAACGGAATTGGCATATTCCAATACTCCATAATCTTCTCCACCAAATTCTACCCCCATGGCCGTTGCCCCCATGGTAGAAGCCGCCAATTCAGTAGGTGCTGCCCCTATTATAGATAGCCTTAACCAAGTCATAGGTCCACCTACAACTGCCATCATACCAAGCATAACTACAAATACTGCCACTGCTGGTCCTATGGCTGATACAGCTCCAATTCTAAAGGCAGTCTTTGCCTCCTTTTTAGTAAGTTCTACTGAGCTTGCTGCTTGAAAAGCTTTTTTAGAAAATATAATTGCTTGTATTGCTACTACTATGATTACTGGTAAACACATTAACCATAGTATTGGGTCATTGGCAATCTTCAAATATTCCTTCATGTTTTTACCTCCTTATGTTTCTTGTACCTTTATCGTACTACAATTTAGGACCATATTTTTTGTGATTAACCGAAACATTATCTTTAGTTTTTGTATCTTTGTATTTTTGTACAAAAAAGGTGCCCATATTTTCACAAATATATAAATAAAAAAGAGGCCTTCCTTACAAATGTAAAGAAGTCCTCTTTATTTAACTACAATCTTATTAATGCTCCTGGTCCAATTGGTAGACCTAATAGGTACCAAATAATCAATAAAGCTGACCAGAAGATTAGAAATGAGATGGAATAGGGCAACATGGTTGAAATTAAGGTCCCAATTCCTATATCCTCATCATATTTCTTAGCAAAGGCTATAACTACTGCAAAGTATGACATTAATGGGGAGATAATGTTTGTAGTTGAGTCCCCTATTCTATATGCAACTTGAGTAAACTCAGGAGTATATCCTAATTGCATTAACATTGGAACAAAGATAGGGGCCATAATTGCCCATTTAGCTGAAGCTGAACCAATGAATAAGTTTATAAATGCTGTAACTAGAATAAACCCAATTATCAAAGTAATTCCTGTCATTCCAGTATTGGATAGGAACTTTGCCCCATTAACAGCTAAGATTGTTCCTAAATTAGTCCAAGTAAAGTAGTTTACAAATTGGGCTGCTACAAAGGCCAAGACTAAATATCCTCCCATGGCAGACATTGCCTTAGCCATGGCATCTACTACATCCTTGTCACTCTTTACTGTTCCAGAAGCTATACCATAGGCAACACCTGGTATTAAGAATAATAATGAGATTAAAGTAACTATTCCATTTATAAATGGAGATTGCTCAAGAATTGAACCTGTTTCAGGGTTTCTCAATGGACCATTTTGTGGCACTAAGAGAAGTAATATTATAATAATATACACTAATATTGATATACCCGCCCACCTTAATCCTCTATTTTCTTCAGCTGTAACTTCATCCATGGAAGCCACTGCACTGCCTTTATATTCCCCAAGCCTTGGCTCTATAATTTTTTCAGTTACTATTGTACCTACTATGGTAATTACAAAAGTTGATACAAATAGGAAATAAAAGTTAGAAGTAGCAGGCACAGAATAATTTCCTTGTAACATTTGGGCTGCTGGTTGTGTTATACCTGATAATAGAGCATCTGTTGGTCCTACCATAAGGTTGGCGCTAAATCCTCCAGATACACCTGCAAAGGCAGCAGCTAAGCCTGCCAAGGGATGACGGCCAAAGCTTAAAAATACTAGGGCTCCTAAGGGGACTAAAACTACATATCCCGCATCAGAAGCAATGTTGGACATTACTCCAGCAAAAACTACTACTGCTGTTATAAATCTTTTCGGTGTAGATAAAACTAGTTTTCTAAGACCAGCTTGGATAAGTCCTGTTCCTTCTGCCACCCCTACACCTAGCATAGCAACTAAAACTGTTCCTAAGGGTGCAAAGGATGTAAAGTTGCTTACTGCCTGTGAAATAATCTTTCTAATGCCTTCGGCATTTAGTAAGCTTATAGCCTCCACTGTAGTTGGAACCATTTCTCCTTCTACAAATCTATCATATGTTACCGATAATCCTGCCATTTCAGCAAAAGCTGAAATAACTATTACTATTAAACTAAATATTATAAACAGGGTAACAGGATGGGGTAATCTATTCCCCGCTCTTTCAATAAAATCAAGGAATTTATTAAAAAAACCTTTTTTCATTGTATTTTCATTAGACTTTTTCATTTTTACCTCCTCTTTTGTATGATGATATTAATAATGGTTCAGCTAACACCTTCCCTAAATCTTATAAATATTATGAACAGACAACGTTACTATAATACATTACTTTGTCTAATATTTCAATAGTTTTTATCATGGTAAAATTTTCGAAAAAATTAGACTCCTCTATGATAGAGGGGCCTAATATTCAACCCAATGTATTAAAAACTATCCTTCAACAAAACTCATCAATTCTTCATTAAACAAGTCTTGTTCGTCATAAAATGATCCATGGCTGCTATAATGAAATGGCATAAGCTTAGAATTTTTAATATATCTTTGTTGAATCTCTCCCAATTGAAATGGGACAACTTCATCGTGAATTCCATGAATAATCAGTGTCGGAACATTTATTGTCTCTAAATCACTAAATAATTGTTCATTGAGCCATGTATTTGCAATAGCGATTGTAGACCAGCTTGCAGCCTGCAATCCTAATTGCAAGAACCAATCAGAGAAGGGCTTAGTAATATATTGAAAGAAGAATCTGTCGCAAAAATCACTTAACATTTTAGGGCGGTCCTTATATGCCCCTTCAATTATTTGGGTTACTACTTCAACATCTACTCCATAAGGAAAATTTGGAAGTTTTATTAAGCTAGGGGCTGCTGCTGCAATTAAGACAAGTTTTGATACCCCATACCCATTGTGCCTAGACATATATCTAATAGCTATGGCTCCCCCTGTTGAATGGCCTGCTAGTGTAAAATCATACAATCCAAGGGCTTCAACTACGCATCTCAGATCATCAGCTAAGCGGTTGTAATCATATCCCCTCCATGGTTTATCTGATTTGCCGAATCCTCTTTGATCTATGCCTATACATCTATAACCCCACTTAGGAAGTTGGTTAAACTGGTATTCAAATAACTTATGGTTAGCAGGCCATCCATGCAAAAATACAATTGTTTTATCCCCTTCTGGATTTAAATCTTCCACATAAATTTTCACATCAGGTTCCACATTGATATAATATCCCACAGCCATTCCCCCATAATTAAGTTTTATATTAGAATATTATTATCTTAACAATGTATTTATGAGTATTTAATTATGTTATAAAGGGAAAAAAATAAGGCCCCTCTATTATAATAGAGGGGCCTTGATTTCAGCCTATTACATCATGCCGCCCATTCCGCCCATGTTTGCAGTTGGGTCTTCTTTTTCTACATCTACTACAGCGCCTTCAGTAGTCAGAACCATAGAAGCAACAGATGCAGCATTTTGTAAAGCTGTTCTAGTTACCTTAGTTGGGTCAACTATTCCTGCTTCAATCATATTTACATATTTTTCATTTAATGCATCGAAGCCTATTCCATCTGCTTCTGCCCTAACTTTTTCTACTATTACAGAACCTTCTAATCCAGCATTAGCTGCTATTTGTCTAACAGGTTCTTCTAAGGCTCTAACGATTATGCTAATACCAGTTCTTTCGTCACCTTCTGCATTTTGAAGTAATTTTTCTACAGCTGGTATACTATCTACTAGTACAGTTCCACCACCAGGTACAATACCTTCTTCAACAGCTGCACGAGTAGCTGCTAAGGCGTCTTCTATTCTAAGTTTTCTTTCCTTAAGCTCTGTTTCAGTTGCAGCACCTACTTGGATTACTGCTACTCCACCTGATAATTTAGCAAGTCTTTCTTGTAATTTTTCTGCATCGAATTCGGAATCAGTTTCTTCTAATTGAGCTTTAATTTGCTTAATTCTATTTTGAATGTCTTCTGCTTTTCCTGCTCCATTAACAATTACAGTGTTTTCCTTGTCTACCTTAACTTTTCCAGCTCTACCTAACAAATCTATAGTAGCTTCTTTTAAGTCATAGCCTAATTCTTCTGAAATTACAGTTCCGCCTGTTAAGATGGCAATGTCTTGCAACATTTCTTTTCTTCTATCTCCAAATCCTGGAGCTTTAACAGCTACACAGTTAAATGTTCCTCTCAATTTATTTAATACTAGGGTTGCCAATGCTTCGCCTTCAATGTCTTCTGCAATGATAACCAATGGCTTGCCCATTTGAACTATTTGCTCAAGGATTGGCAGAATTTCTTGGATATTTGAAATCTTCTTATCTGTAATTAAAATGTAAGGCTCTTCATACTCCGCTATCATCTTTTCAGTATCTGTTACCATGTAAGCAGATACATATCCTCTATCAAATTGCATACCTTCTACTACTTCTAGGGTAGTTCCCATGGATTTTGATTCTTCTACTGTAATTACACCATCGTTGCCAACTTTTTCCATGGCATCTGCAATTAATTTACCTATTGCTTCATCTCCTGCTGAGATTGATGCAACTTGAGCTATAGCTTCCTTAGATTCTACTTCCTTGGAGAATCTCTTAATTTCTTCTACTGCCTTATCTACAGCAGCCCTAATTCCTCTTTGTAAAATCATTGGGTTTGCTCCAGCTGCTACGTTCTTTAATCCTTCTCTTATAATTGCTTGAGCTAATAAAGTAGCAGTTGTAGTACCGTCTCCAGCTACATCGTTAGTCTTTGTAGCTACTTCCTTAACTAATTGAGCACCCATATTTTCATACTTATCTTCTAATTCTATTTCACGAGCTATAGTAACACCATCATTTGTAATAAGTGGTGCACCAAATTTCTTATCCAATACAACGTTTCTTCCCTTTGGACCTAGGGTAACTTTAACAGTATCTGCTAATTTATTTATACCTCTTTCCATGGCACGACGTGCGTCTTCACCAAATTTAATTTCCTTTGCCATATATATACACACTCCCTTTCAATATAGTTAATAATTAATAGTTAATAGTGAAAAGTTATCTGGGTCTAGCTTATGGGTCTAAGCTCCTTCGCTTGGCTAAGGATGACCAATCAGTTATCCACTATTCACTGGATTATTCAACTACTGCCAAGATGTCAGTTAATTTTAATATTGTTAATTCGTCATCGTCAACCTTAACTTCTGTGCCTGCATATTTAGAAAATATAACCTTGTCACCAATTTTAATTTGTTCCTTTTTCTTTTCATCATTTAAAATGTCAGCGCCAATTGCAATTACCTCAGCCATTTGTGGCTGTTCCTTAGCTGAACTAGGAAGTACTATTCCACTTTTTGTTTTTTCTTCTACCTCAATTTTCTTAATTACAACCCTGTCGCCTAATGGTCTAAGCTTCATTATATTACCTCCTTATATTTAATAATAATACTACTGTCCATCAATTTATTAGCACTCATTGTCAGTGAGTGCTAATATACACAATAATATGTTACTGAATAAAAAGTATGTAAGCAAGCTTCAAATATATCCATAATAAGGCATTTTTTGTTATATTTAATCATTTTTTCTTGTTCTTTTTATTTTTCTTTGTTTTCCTCTGTTTTTCTCCCTTTATCCAATAATTTTTACCATATTAATTACAATATAGTAAATAATTGGTATAAAAATGGCTGGAAGCATGTTTCCAACTTTAATTTTTCTTATTTCTAATATATTAATCCCAATTGCCATAATTAATATACTGCCTACAGCAGACATTTCATTAATTACTTCAGGAGTCAGCAAATCCTTTACTAGATTAGCCAGAAGTGTAATTCCGCCTTGGTAGATTAATACAGGTATTGAGGCAAAGGCTACACCTATACCTAAGGTAGATGCAAATATTATGGAAGAAATACCGTCTAAAATTGACTTAGCAAATAAGGTCTCATGGTTCCCCTGTATACCAGCTTCTAGTGAACCCACTATGGCCATAGCCCCTACACAATAAACTAAGGATGCAGTAACAAAGCCTTTGGAAAAATTACTGTCCTCTCCTCCAAACTTATTTTGAAGCCTATTGCCTAGGTTGTCTAATCTCTTTTCAATCTTTAATGCTTCCCCAATTATGCTCCCCACAACAATACTAGCGATTACCAGCATAATATTTTGAGATTCAATTGCCCCCATAATCCCAATGATAACAACAGCCAAACCTATTCCATCCATAATTGTATTTTTATATTCTTCTTTTATTCCCTTTTTTATTAAAATTCCTAAGATAGAGCCTGCTATAATTGCTATTACATTTACTATTGTACTTAACATAGAAATCCCCCCTATTCGTCAATTAGGAATTAGTTGTTATTTTAAATAGGATATAACATTTTGACAAAAATTTCCATAGAGAAAATAGAATTCAGTTAAAGAATTCCACTAATACAAGTCAAATCTTTAGAAGACCCTTGTAAAGTTTTTTTCTCAAGGATTAAGTGACCTCAAAGCTTGACCTGATCAACTTGAATAAACTATTTACCTATTCCCAGTTCCCTAGCATAGTAAAAGAGGTATTGCTGAGCAAAACCTGCAAGGCTGCCAAAGAGTTTAGCCCCATAGTCGCCTATGAGTTTTTCATTGGTGTCTTCCTTTAGATAAAAATACTCCATTACCCTCTTAACCCACACATCTACAGGGAAGGCATCGGACTTTTTAAAGGCAAACAACAGTATACACTCTGAAACCTTAGGGCCTACGCCTGGCAAGGTCATAAGTATTTTCTTCCCTTCTTCCTTAGGCATATTAAATATTTCATTTAAATCTATATCTCCCCTGGCTATAATCTTTGAAGTCTCTACAATCCTCTCTCCCCTAAAGCCAACTCTGCATATTTCCTTTAAATCCTCTGCCTTAGCCTTAGATAGGGCTTCAGGAGTGGGAAAACTATAATATTCAGTTCCTTCAATCCTCTCTCCATAGTGGTTTGCAATTAGCTCAATAGATTTTTTAATCCTGGGAATTTGGTTATTCGCTGATATAATAAAGGATATTACAGTCTCAAAGGGGTCTTGGTTTAATATCCTTATACCTTCTCCAAACTTAATGGCTTCCCTTAGGACATCATCCTCAGACAGGATCCTTTTTATTTCATCATAATCCCTACCTAAGTCAAAGTAATTATACCAAATACCCTTGATATCATCTAAATTTGTATTTTTTAGTACTATATCATCCTTTTCCCTTTTGACATTAATAACCCTTCCATAGGCAATGGCAGTATAGGAATTATCATCTTCAACTTTCCATCTAAAGGCTTGACCACATTCAAATATATGCTTAGGATCAAAATTTTTCATATCCTTTAATATTATCTTGTTATTATCTTGGATTATATTGTAATTCATACTACTCTCCCTTTTCTTTTAGTCTTACATATAATAAGTAGTTTACCCATATTCTAATTAAAAAAACTGGCATCTGCCAGTTTTTTAGTTTAATGCCTTCAGAAGCATCCTATATGCTGTATCCTTTGCTTCCTCTACTCCAATATCTAAATATAAGTCTCTTTGATTAATATAGTGGGAAAAAAATGAAATGACCCCGTGGACAGCCATTATCTGATAAAAGCTGTTTTCTTCAGTATTTATTACCCCTTCTTCAATTCCCAGATTTAATATGTCCCTTATCTTCCTATTAATTAAGGCAATGAACTCTGTAATATTGTATTCACTATCTAACAAATACTCATAGAATTTTTCGATGCCTCCGGCTGACAATAAGATATTTAATGTTGAAAGTTTATTTCCTAAGTTTTCCTCAATTATATCCAATACCTCATAAAGCTTATCCCTAAAATTATCCTTATTCTCAATTCTTCTAAAGGCATTTTTAATTTCATTAGTCATATTGTAAATAATGGCCTTGGATATGACTTCTTCCTTAGTATCAAAGTAATCATAAATAGTTCCCTTTCCAATATTGGCTGCTTCAGCTATATCCGATACTTTGATGGAGTAGGGGTTAGCCCCCTTCTTCATCAAAGAAATTAGTCCATTAAAGATTGCTATTTCCTTTTCTGAAAAAATCTTATCCTTCATATTTACTCCTCTCCTTCTAAGGAGATTTTCCTTATTTTCCTCTTGTGAAATATACTATACATTACAGGTACTACAAGAAGGGTAAGTATTGTAGCATAGGTTAAGCCTCCAATGGCTGTAATGGCCAAGGGCTGAACCATTTCTGCCCCTACTCCTACTCCCAGGGATAAAGTTGACAAGCCAAAAATAGTAGTTATGGCTGTCATAAGGATTGCCCTCATTCTAGTCCTTCCTGCCAGTACTAAGGCCTCTGTAGTTTCCATATCCCTTTCTCTTAATTGATTAGTATAGTCAACAAATACTATACCATTATTTACTACCACTCCAGATAGGACTAGAAATCCTAACATGGCAATTAAACTAATTTCATGTCCTGTAATTACTAAGGCCAACAAGCCTCCAGTAAAGGCTAAGGGAATAGTAAACATTACTATAAATGGTGACATTAAAGATTGGAATTGGGCAACCATAATCAAATATATAAAGGCAATGGCCAGTAAAATCATATAGATTAAGTCTCTCATGGATTCTTTTATCAATTCATTTTCACCAGCCAATTCTATGGAGTAGCCTTCTGGCAACTTATAATCCTTTAATCTATCTTCAAACTCTCGGCTAACTAGGCCTATATTATAATCCTGGTCTATATTTGCCCTTACTGAAATATACCTTTCCTGGTCCTTCCTTCTAATGGAGGTAGGTCCTATTTCCTCAGTCACCTCTGCAATATCCCCTATTTTTACTTCTGCTTCTTCTCCATCCTTATTAAGCTTAATGGTTAAATCCCTTATATCCTCTGTAGTTAAGTTTTTGCTCTCCCCATCTACCACTATTACCGGATAATCCTTATTTGAAACTGATAAGGTAGTTGCAGCCTTGCCCCTTGCCAATAAGGAGTTAACTTCACTAAATACTTGTGCAACTGTTAGGCCCTCTTCCATGGCCCTTTCCTTATCTACAATAATCCTTATTTCCTCTAGGCTGTCATCTTCACCGACCCTAAGATCCTTAGTTCCCTCTATTGACCCTAGAATCTCTAATATATCATTTCCTATGTCCCTTAATTCATCTAGGTCTCTACCCTTAACTAGGACTTCTATACCAGAACCTCCTAGGACGCTCATGTCCATATTGGAAGTACTTACTGTTATCTTACAGTCTAAATCCTTTGTCCTTTCAATTATCTCCCTTTCTATTTCCAAATTGGTCATCTTTTTATTCTCGTTTAGGATTAAATACATTGACATGGTATTTCCACCGCTACTTCCTTGAGGACCAAAACCAAGGATTCCCCCGCTGTGGAATGCCCCAATGGTTTCTATATCTTCTATATCTAAAAGCCTATCTATTACAATATCAGACATTTCCACAGTATCATTAAATGTGCTTTCCTTTGGCATCTCTAAGTTTAGAGACATCTGTGGAGTTTCCATTTCTGGAATAAAGGCTGTACCCATGGACCCTGCCAGGTATCCGCTTAATATAAGCAATGCAGTTACTGCTAATATGACAATGCCTTTATGGGACAAGGACCATCTAAGGATTTTTTCGTATACATCTAATAACTTATCAAAAAGCTTATGTTCCTTCTCCTTGGTATTTTTTAGTACTGTCGTTGCCATTGAAGGCACTAAGGATAAGGCTACTATAAGGCTAGCAATTAAGGAATAAGCTATTGTAAGTCCCATATCCACAAAGAGCTGTCGTGAGATTCCCTTTGTAAATACAATGGGTAAGAATACACATACTGTAGTAAGAGTAGATGCCATTATAGCCCCTCCTACTTCCTTTGCCCCTTCAATGGAAGCCTTAACAGGAGGTACCCCTTCACTTCTAAGTCTGTAGATATTTTCTATAACTACTATGGAGTTATCTACCAGCATTCCTACACCAAGGGCCAAACCTGCCAGTGATATGATGTTTAAAGTAACTCCTGTAAAATACATTAAAGCCACAGCAAATACTAAACTTATGGGGATAGATAGGGCTATGACAAAGGTAGGTTTTAAATCCCTTAAAAATACTATAAGTACAAGAATTGCTAAAATTCCACCATATATCAAGTTATCTATAACTGAGTCTATGACTATACCAATATATATTCCCTGGTCCATTAATGCTGTAAAGTTTAGTCCTTCATGTTTTGCCCTTAATTCTTCCATCTTCTTTCCAATATTCTTTGATACCTCAGTTGTAGAATAATTGCTTTGTTTTTGAAAAGTCAGTATTACTCCATTGTTTCCATTTATTTTAGCATAAACATCCTCTGAATTATCCTTATAAGCTATGTCTGCCACATCTTTTAGGTAGATTTTGCCTATTCCTTCTTCTCCTGTATCAAATAGGAGTAAGTTCTTTACTTCATCTATACTTCTTATTTTATCTCCAACCTTAACTAAATAATCTGTACCTTCCTCTGATACATAGCCTGCAGGCATAGAAAAGTTCTGTGCTGCAAGTATGCCTGAAATCATTTTGCTAGTTATTACCCCATCTAAGGATGCCTGCTTGAAGGCCTCTTCCCTAGCCTTTTCAAACTCCTCTAACTTTTCATTTAAGGTCTTTTCTCCCTCAGTAAGCTGGGCCCTTGCCTTATTCATTTCAGATTCTAAAAGAGCTTTTCCTTCTACTATCTGCTTTTCCTGTAAACTTAATTCCTCTTTCTTTTCTTCAAGGGAAGCCTTTTGTACTTCTAATTCTTCTAATTTAGCCTCTAAGGCCTTAAGTCCCATTTCTGCTTCCAGCTTATTTTGGCTAAGCCCTTTTAAACTTTCTTGAATTGCACCTAATCTTATCCTATCTTCTTGGGACAGCTCATCTCCCTGGGCCAATAGGACACTTTCACTGGCCTTTAATTCTTCTTCCTTTTTATTTAGTTCCCTTAATAGGTTTTCAATTTCTGCTTTTTTCTCATTTAACTCTAGTAGGCCAGCATTTATACCAGCTTCTCCTTGAACAATCTGTTCCTTGGCTAAGTTTATGGCCCTTTCCCCTTCTTCTAGTTTTTGTCTTTGGGTTCTTTCTTCAGCATTTAATCTATTTTTCCCTGCTTCTATTTCTTTCTTTGCCTTCTCCAATTCTTCTTCAGCTTCTGCTAATTTTGAATCAACCTTATCTAAAATCCTTTTATTTAATTCATCTATTTTATCTGGATTAATGAAAACCTCAATATTTTCTTCTATCAATCCAACTCCTGAAACAGAAGCAACCCCTTCTATACTTTCCAGTTCTGGAATTATTCTGGACTCAACAAAATCAGATATTTCTGCTACATCCATACCCTCCATATCTACTGAAAAAATTCCTATAGGCAGCATATCTGGATTTAACCTAATTATCATTGGGGTGCCAACGGAATCATTCCAGGCACTTTTTATTAGGTCCAGACTGCTGTTGATTTCAATTATACTTGAGTCCATATTGACATTATTATTGAATTCTAAAATGACAATGGAGGTATTTTCACTAGAAATTGAATTGATGTTTTTAATATTGCTGGCAGTAGCTACCACTTGTTCAATGGGTTTTGTTACTACCATCTCTACCTCCTCAGGGCTTGCTCCTGGGTAAGAGGTCATGATAACTAAGTAAGGCAATTCTATATTAGGAAGTAGATCGGTTTGCAAATTGATAAAGGATATGCTTCCCAATATTAATACTAAAATCACTGCAACAACTACTGTATAAGGTTTCTTGACACTAAATTTTGATAACATTTTGCTCTCCTATTCTATAATAAGATTAGTGACCGACTAGTCGGTCACTAATTATAGTATAGAAAAAATACTTCCTAATGTCAACTAGGGAAATAAAAAAACTGGCTTTCGCCAGTTTCTTTATATTAATACCATCCTCTTAATTTCATTACTTCTGCTATTTTCTTAACTGATAACATGTAAGCAGCTTCTCTTACTGTTACATTGTATTCCTTCTTTAATTTCCAAATGGCATTAAATGCTTTAACCATTTCAACTTCTTGTTTTTCTTCTACTTCTTTTTCTGACCAGTAGTATCCATATAGGTTTTGTACCCATTCAAAGTAGGAAACTGTAACTCCACCAGCATTTGTTAAGATATCTGGAGTAACTGTTATTCCTCTTTCCTTTAGTATTTCATCTGCTCCTGGAGTAATAGGTCCATTGGCGGCTTCACAGATTAATTTAGCATTAACAACCTTAGCCACTTCTTCAGTAATAGCATTTTCAAGGGCTGCGGGGATTAATATGTCAACGTCAAGTTTCCAGAAGTCATCTAAGGTAATCATTTCAGCCTTCGGATAATCTACTAAATTCTTGTGCTCATTGAAATATGCTAACATTTCTTCGAAGTCTAAACCATCTTTATTATATAAAGCATAAGTACCAACTGATGGTGTCCATTCAGCTACTGCAACAATCTTTGCACCTTGTTTTTGAACATTCTTAACTGTATATCTACCAACATTACCAAATCCTTGGATAGCAACTGTTGATTTAGCTATGTCTATGCCAAGCTCTCTAGCAGCTTCTCTAGCTATAACTGAAACTCCAAAGCCTGTAGCTTCGTTTCTACCTTCAGAGCCTCCCCATACAACGGGTTTACCAGTTATAACTCCTAAGGCATCTTGGCCAGTTAATTTAATATACTCATCAACCATCCAAGCCATTACTTGTGAATTTGTACCAACATCTGGTGCTGGAATATCTATTTTTTCACCTAAATATTTATAAAGTCCTTGGATATATCCTCTTGATAGTCTTTCTAATTCCCCTTGTGATAATTTTAGCGGGTCAACGGTAACTCCACCTTTTGCTCCACCATAGGGTACTCCCATAACTCCACATTTAAAAGTCATCCAAATAGATAAGGCTTTTACTTCGTCTGCATTTACTCCTGGATGAAATCTAATTCCACCTTTACCAGGTCCTATTGCAGTATTGTGAGCTGCCCTATAGCCTTTAAATACCTTTAAAGTTCCGTCATCCATCTTAACTGGGATAGAAATTTCAATCATTCTTTGTGGTTCCTTCAGTAGCTCATATACATCGTTGCCAAGATTTAATGCGTCGCAAGCCTTTTTAACTTGCAATTGAGCACTTTCCAATGGATTTAAGTTTTCTTTTGACATTGTTAAACCCTCCCCATAAAATTAGCTAGAATATTGCTAGCAATTTATCATTTTAAGGCAATTATAACATAAAGGTTTTTCTTTGTAAACCTTTCAGAAACTTTGAAAAATTTATAATTGGCGGTCAAAGACCGCCAATCTTTAAGCTCCTTTGCTTATGCTCTTAAATCCTTCTACTATGTCATCAACATTGTCTAAGGCTTCAATAAGTTCTGGTATTACCTCATATAAGTCTCCTACTATTCCAAAATCAGCAACCTTAAATATTGGTGCTTCTGGGTCCTTATTTATGGCCACTATGACCTTAGATTCTTGCATGCCTGCCAAATGTTGAATGGCCCCTGATATACCACAGGCTATATAAAGATTTGGCCTAACTGTTTTACCTGTTTGGCCTACTTGGTGGCTTTGCTCTATCCATCCAGCATCTACAGTGGCACGGGAAGCCCCTACTACTCCACCTAATTTGTCTGCCAATTCTTTTATCAATTTAAATCCTTCTGGATTACCTAAGCCTCTTCCTCCAGATACTATTATTTTTGCATCTTCTAAGGCTACTATAGCCTTTGCAGCCTTAACTACTTCTACTACCTTGGCTTTTATGTCTTCATCCTTAAGGTCTGGAGTAAACTTATGGATTTCTCCTTCTCTATTCTCATCATACTTTGCCTTTTCCATAACTCCCGGTCTAACGGTAGCCATTTGTGGCCTATGGTCTGGGCAAATAATGGTTGCCATTAAGTTTCCACCAAAGGCGGGACGGGTTTGCATTAGCCTCCTATTTTCCAAATCCACATCTAGTTTTGTACAGTCAGCTGTAAGGCCTGTGTGAATTCTGGCAGATAATCTAGGAGCCAAATCTCTTCCTAGGTTAGTAGCACCTAAGAGGATTATTTCAGGTTTTTTATCCTTAACCAACTGATAGATAACCTTTGTATAGGCATCAGTTGTATATATTTCTAAGAGTTCATGGTCTGCATAAAGGACTTCATCAGCTCCGTATTTTATAAGCCTTTCAGCTATATCATCCACATTGTGTCCTAACAATACAGCACTTAAGGGCACATTTAAGGCATCAGCGATTTTCCTACCTTCACCAAGTAATTCTATGGCTACATTCAATAGATTTCCCTGTCTTTGTTCAGCAAGTACCCAAACTCCCCTGTACTCATTTACGTCAACACTGCCTGCCCTTTTCTTTTCTTCTTCTTTTTCTATTGCTTCTACTGGGCATGCCTCTAGACATTGGCCACAAGCCGTACATTTTTCATTGATTACGGCCTTTTTATCTTTCATTTCTATAGCATCAAAGGGGCATACTCTAACGCATTTCCCACAGCCAATACATTTCAATTCTATAACTTTTACAGCCATTCTTAATCCTCCTTATCCCATTTCATTATTAAACAAGATGTTTTTCCCTTAATCTAACTATCAATTTATTTACACATTCCTTATAATCACCTTGGAATATTTCGCCCTGTCCTGTTCTTCCTGATGGTGTAAAAGACCTGTTTACTTGGGTTGGAGATCCTTCTAAGCCAATATTGTCAAAGTCCACATCTATATCCTTAGCTGATAATAGCTTAACCTTATCCCCTTTGTAAGCATCATAGACTCCCTTAATGGATGGATATCTGGGTTTGTTTAATTCCTTTATAGCAGTCAAAAGTACTGGCATTTTTGATTCTATTACAAAATATCCATCTTCCAAGGCCCTTTTGGCTATAACCTTATCCCCTTCAATTTTTAATTCCTCCACATAGGTAATCTGTGGCAAACCTAAATGTTCTGCTATTTGAGGACCTACCTGTGCAGTATCTCCATCTATGGCCTGTCTGCCGCAGAATATAATGCTATAATCACCTATATACCTAATTCCAGCAGCTAAGGCCGTTGATGTAGCCCAGGTATCAGAACCTGCAAAGGCCCTATCTGTAAGTAGTATTCCTTCATCTGCTCCCATGGCTATGGCCTCCCTTAAGGCTGCATCAGCCTGAGGTGGCCCCATGGATAAAACAGTTACCTTCACGTTTTCATAAGTATCTTTTATTCTCAAAGCCTCCTCTAAGGCATTCCTATCATCTGGGTTAATAATACTTGGTACCCCTTCACGAATTAGGGTTCCTCGTACCGGATCTATTCTAACTTCATTAGTATTTGGCACTTGTTTTATACATACGATAATATTCATTTCTCTCCCCCTCACCATTATTTTAATACTGCAGCTGCTATTACCATCTGTTGAACCTGAGATGTTCCTTCGTAGATTTCAGTGATTTTCGCATCCCTCATCATTCTTTCCATTGGATAGTCCATTGTATATCCGTATCCTCCGAATAGTTGAACACACTTGGTAGTAACATTCATGGCACATTCTGAAGCGAATAATTTTGCCATGGCTGCTTCCTTACCATAGGGTAAGCCATTGGACTTGTTGAAGGCTGCCCTATAAACTAAAAGCCTTGCTGCATCTATTTCAGTTGCCATATCTGCAATCATCCATTGTAAGCCTTGGAATTTAGCTAAGGGCCTGCCAAATTGCTGTCTTTCCTTTACATATTTAATAGTCTCCTCTAAGGCACCGCTGGCAATTCCAAGGGCCTGAGCTGCAATTCCTATCCTACCGCCGTCTAAGGTAGACATGGCAATCTTAAAACCTTCTCCCTCTTTACCTAAGAGGTTTTCCTTTGGAACAATACAATTTTGGAATATCAATTCTGCAGTGGAAGAAGCCCTAATACCCATTTTCTCTTCAATTTTCCCAATACTAAAGCCTGGATAGTCCTTCTCCACTATAAAAGCTGAAATCCCCCTAGAGCCCTTACTCTTATCAGTCATGGCAAATACAATATAAACATCAGCTTGTCCCCCGTTAGTTATAAATATCTTGGTACCGTTTAAAATATAATTGTCTCCATCTAGTACAGCAGTGGTCTGTTGGCTAGCAGCATCTGTACCTGCATTAGGCTCAGTTAAAGCAAAGGCTCCTAAATATTCTCCCTTTGCCAATGGAACCAAGTATTTTTGTTTTTGTTCCTCTGTTCCATACTTGTATATTGGCCAACATGCTAAGGAAGTGTGGGCTGATAGTATAACTCCAGTACTGGCACACCACTTTGACAGTTCTTCTACAGCTATAATATAGGCTAAGTCATCTCCTCCTGCTCCACCATACTCTGCAGGGAAGGGTATTCCCATCATATTGTACTTAGCCATTTTTTCCACAGTTTCCCTTGGAAATCTCCCTGTTTTATCAATTTCTGCGGCAATGGGTTTCACCTCGTTTTCTGTGAATTCTCTCATGATGCTTCTTACCATTAATTGTTCCTTGCTTAAATTGAAATCCATCCATTATTCCCTCCTCGATTATTGGGTATTCCTTTATAACCATTATAATCAATAATTGTTATTTTTTCTACAATTATTGATAAAAAAATATCAAGAAACAAAAAATCATACTAGTCAAACAATTTGACTAGTATGATTTATAAGTAATTTCTAACTATTCAAAAAAACTTTACGCACCGAACTTTTCTTTCAAGAAGTATGATAGGATAAATAGGCTCTCATTTAAGCGAACATTTTCCACTACGACATTTTCTGGTACTTCTAAGTCCGTTGGAGCAAAGTTCCAGATTCCCTTTACTCCAGCCCTTACAAAAGTATCTGCCAGCTCTTGGGCACTTTCCCTTGGAGATGTGATAATTCCAATATCGATATCGTTTTCCTTAATGAATTCTTCCATATTATCTACATCTCTAATTTCAATATCTCTAATCCTTAAACCAATTAACTTTGGATTTTTATCAAAAAGGGATAATACCTTAAATCCCGCATCCTCAAAACCCTTATAATTGGCAATAGCCTGACCAAGGTTTCCTGCTCCTGCTATTACTGCCTTATAAATGGTTTCCAGGCCTAGGATTTTACCTAATTCTTTATGAAGTTCTTCCACATTATATCCATATCCCTGTTGACCAAATCCACCAAAGTTATTCAAATCTTGCCTAATTTGGGAAGCAGTAAATCCGGTCATTTTGCTTAATTCCTGAGATGATATTCTATTAATTCCTTTATCAATTAAATCTCCTAAATATCTATAGTACTTAGGTAATCGCCTGATGACAGTTATTGAAATCTTGTTCTCCTTATCAAACTTCTCCACTTTCGCATACACCACCCATTCTATTTTACAGTAATTATAACATTATGATACTTTCATGTCAATTTTTTTATGTAATTTTTGAATATAATAGCCTGTTTTTGATAAACTAAATACTGGAAGGAGTGATTATTATAGCCAGTATAGAACAACTTAGGAAAGTAGCCCTATATTGTGACAAATATGACCCCTATAGAAAAGATTTTTCCTCTTCTGCTCGTTCCTATGAGGACAAATATGAAAACTGTGTAAACTGTAATCACTACGACAAAGAAGGCAAATGTACTCTCAATTTAATTGACCAAATATTAAGATCAATGGCAATGGAACTAGACCTAAAATCTTAAAATACTCCTTATATAAGGAGTATTTTTCTTAAAAGCTTATGCCATCTACATATAAATATTTAGTCCAAAGAAATCTGCTCAAAGTAATCCTTATTTCCTCATCCCTAGTCCTTAGCCATTTCAAAACATATACATTTATATCTCCTACTTTATAGAGATTGAAAGAGTCTTCATAAGTTGGTTTTCCCATCTTAACTGATGGTTGGTAAGTTTGACATCAACCTCTTCCAATTCTCTCCGCAATGACTTGAATTGTGTTATCGGTAGAATTAGATTTAATATATTCCTCAGCCTTTTTATCGATATTAATGATCATTTTTCTCACCCATAAATCTTTTTATTTATTATACCACACCGGGGTACGGACTTCAATAAAAAAGTGTAATTTCTTAGGGATTTTTGATACAATATGGTTAATACAAGTTAGGAGGAAAAGAAATGATAGTCCTTTCATGTAGCAATCTAAGAAAAACTTATATAGTAGATACTATTTTAGATGGTATTAGTTTTACTGTAGAAGATGGAGATAAAATTGGTGTCATTGGACTTAACGGTTCAGGAAAAACTACACTTTTCAATATCCTATCTGGAGAAGTTGAGCAGGATAGTGGGGATATTTATATACAAAAGAATATAAGAATAGGGTACTTAAAGCAGCATACTAGGATAGAAAGCCAAAAGACTGTTTTTGATGAATGTTTAGAAGTATTTATACCCTTAATAAATATGGAAAAAGAATTAAGGTCCTTAGAAGATGAAATATCTCTAGAGAGCCAAAAAGGTGAAACTAAGAGGCTAAAACATCTAATGGAAGATTATGCCCATCTATCAGAAAAATTCATGTCCTTAAATGGCTATGGTTATAAATCTGAAATTAAAGGGGTATTGAAGGGCTTAGGCTTTTCTGAAGATGACTTTGACAAGGAAGTAAATATCCTAAGCGGAGGACAAAAGTCTAGGTTGTCCCTGGCTAAGCTTTTACTTGGAAGGCCAGATATCTTGCTCTTAGACGAGCCAACTAACCACTTGGATATAGAGGCCATATCCTGGCTGGAGAAATTTTTAAAGGAATACAAGGGAGCTGCTCTAATCATATCCCATGATAGGTACTTTTTGGACAATGTGGTTAACCGTATTTTCCACATAGAAAATAGAAAGATGAAAATCTACGATACTAATTACACCAATTTCATGGCTAGGCGGAAAAAGGAACTGGAGATATATAAGAAACATTTTGAAGACCAGCAGCGGGAAATAAAAAGGCAGGAAGAAATAATCGCCAGATTTAAATCCTACGGTGGTGAAAAATATCATAGGTTAGCTCAAAGTAGGCAAAAATTATTGGATAAGATAAAATTAATGCCTAAGTCAACGGAAGCTATGAAGGCAAAAATCAAATTTGAACCTAAGATTAAATCTGGCAGGGATGTACTAAGGGTAGAAAATCTTCAAAAAAGCTTTGGCAGCCAGCAATTGTTAAGGGATATTAACTTCAACATATACAGGGGGGAAAAAGTTGGCCTTATAGGACCCAATGGAGTTGGCAAAACCACCTTGTTTAAGATTATTTTAAACCAAATCCCAAAGGATGATGGAAATATTATAGTTGGCCACCATGTAGTTCCAGGATATTTTGATCAGGAAATGTCTAAGCTCAACTTAGATAAGACAGTTATAGACGAAATATGGGATGAGAATCCCAGCTTTGACCATTATAAAATCCGGACTATTCTGAGCCAATTTATGTTCATCGGTGACGATATATTTAAGGAAATTTCAAGCCTTAGCGGTGGTGAAAAGGCAAGGCTTTCACTGTTGAAGCTCATGCTCTCCAATGCAAACTTTCTGCTGATGGACGAGCCTACTAACCACCTAGATATAGATTCTAAGGAAGTATTGGAAGAAGCCCTATTAGATTATGAGGGCACAGTTTTAGTCATATCCCACGACAGATATTTCTTAAATAGGGTAGTAGATAAAATTTTGGAATTAACTGAAGAGGGCATCAAGGAGTATTTAGGAAATTATGACTATTATTTAGAGAAGAAAAATGAAGTCCTAGATGAAGAAGATGAAGATTTTGGTAAGACTAAGACCCAAATTAAACTGGAGAGGAAAAAAGAAAGGGAACTCTTAGAAATAGAAAGAAATAGAAAAAGGGAAATAGGAGAATTGGAAAAAAGAATATCAGAAGAAGAACTTAAATTGGAAGAACTAGACAGGCTCCTTTGTGACCCGGCAATTTATGAAAATTCTGAAAAAGTTGTCGAAATAACTAAAAATAGGGAAGAAGTACAAAAGCTCCTAGATGACCTATATGACAGGTGGATTACGTTAACTGAAGGATAATTCCACAGATAATTCACAAATTATACACAATACCCACAAACATATCCACAGTACAAGGCCTATAATATTAATAATCTCTTAAATTTTCCACATTATCCACAGAGTTATCCCAAGGAATATATCTTAACTCTGTGGACATTATGTGGGAAAAAATGTTAAAAATTATCAACTTAAGTCTAAATTTGGCTCCACATTTAGGTAAAGGTCACTTATCTTTCCTTCCCTATAATTAAAATAAGCTGCAGAACCTATCATGGCAGCATTATCGGTACATAGGATTCTAGAGGGATAAAATATTTTTATACCTTCTTTTTTGCCCCTTTCCTCCATCATAGTCCTTAAACCCTGGTTGGCTGCCACCCCTCCAGCTAAGACTATTTTGTCCATTTTCCTTTCCTTTGCCAGCCTAAAGGACTTATCCACAAGGACATCTAAGACTGCCTGTTGAAAAGAAGCAGCCACGTCTTCTACTATGATTTCTTCACCTTTTTGTTTTTGCTGGTTTAAATAGTTTAATACTGCAGTTTTCAATCCACTAAAGCTGAAATCATAGGAATCTGCTTCAAGCATTGCCCTTGGAAAGTCTATGGCCTTTTTATTTCCATTTTGGGCTAATTTATCTATAACAGGCCCTCCAGGATATGGAAGCCCCAAAGCCCTAGCAACTTTATCGAAGGCTTCTCCTGCAGCATCATCCCTAGTCCTGCCTACTATTTCATAATCCGTATATCCATTGGCCTGAATTAAATAAGTATGGCCTCCAGATACTATGAGGCAGGTAAAGGGAGGTTCCAAGTCCTTAAACTCTATATAATTGGCACATACATGGCCTTCTATATGATTTACTCCAACTAGGGGTAGGCCTAAGGCATAGGCAAGGGCCTTGGCTGTAGATATGCCTATAAGAAGGGCCCCAACTAAGCCAGGACCCTGGGTAACCCCTATTAAATCTATATCCTTGAAAGTCACATTGGCTGAATCTAAAGCCTCTTGGACTATTTGATTGATGGTTTCTATATGTTTCCTAGATGCAACTTCTGGTACTACGCCTCCAAACTTTCTGTGGATATCTATTTGTGAAGATATGATATTGGATAAAACTTCACGCCCATCCTTTATTACAGCAGCAGAGGTTTCATCACAGGAAGTCTCTATTGCAAGGGTAAGCATTTAATCACCTCTATTTTCAATTTTTTTCCACATTATTATGGCATCTTCATTGTCATCTGCATAATAATTTGGCCTAAGGCCTGATTCTACAAAGCCATATCTCCTATATAGGTTTTGTGCGATTATATTTGATTTCCGAACTTCTAAGGTCATGGCAGTAATGCCGCTATCTTTACATAATTCAATGAGACCTTCAATTATCCTTTTACCTACTCCTAGGCCCCTATATCTTTTATCAACAGCAATATTGGTAATATGGCCTTCATCTATTATGAGCCAAATCCCCCCATAGCCTACTACTAGGCCGTCAATTTCAGCTACTATATATCGGGCTAATTGGTTCTTAGTGATTTCAAGCAAAAAGGAATTCCTGGGCCAGGGGGTAGTGAAAGATTCTATTTCTATTTCCATTATCCTATCTAAATCTTCTATGTCCATCCTCCGAATGGTGATTTCCATCTTATCTCTGCTCCTTCTTTTTTAGGTCTCTTTGGGCCTGGGACTCTCTTAGGTATTCTGGTACTAAGCTATAGAAATTATCTGCATAACCATCTCTATATTTCTTTAAAGTCAGTTCAGCAACACTTAGGGCCCTACAAAAATTATTCCCCATGGTGGAAAATCTTACTTTATCTTTTAGCCTACTTTTTATTGTTTCCCTGTGAAGTGTAGAACCATTGCCATTTACCACTACTTCATCATAGGCTTCAAGCATATCTAAAAGCTCATTTATGTCTAAGACTGTAGGCTCCATTATTGTTTTAGTTGTATCATTGTACCAGGTATAAATGCCTGTGTAAACCCTATCTCGCCTTGCATCAATCATAGGAACTATAGTCTCATTATAGGGTAAATTATATGCAAGAGCCTCTAAGGTGGATATGCCTATTACTGGTTTATTAAATATATGGGCAAAGGCCTTTACAGTGGCAACTCCTATTCTCAAGCCTGTAAAGGAGCCTGGACCTACTGCCACCCCGTAAATATCTATTTCTTCGATTTTTAAACCTAGGTTGTCTAATACTTCCTTAACCATTGGAACTAAGTTCTCCGAATGGGTTTTGCTCTGATTTAAGGAATATTCACCTAATACCTGATCTTCTTCTAGTACGGCACAGGACGCAATCATAGTAGATGTATCTAAAGCTAATACTTTCAATTTTCCTCCAACTCCTTAAGTAATTCTATATATCTATCTCCATGGGCTGTAATATTTATTACCCTTTCATCCATATCTTTACCCCTTTTTATGTCCAGTACAAGTCTTTCCCTGGGCAGTAGTTTTTCGATTCTTTCAGCCCATTCAATAATACATACTCCATTGCCATAAAAATACTCGTCAAAGCCTAAATCATACAGTTCATCAACATTTTCCAACCTATATACATCAAAATGATAAACTGGAACCCTACCCTTATATTGATTTATCAAGGTAAAGGTTGGGCTAGTTATATATTCCTCAACGCCAAGGCCCAGGCATATGGACTTAGTCAAAGTGGTTTTGCCTGCTCCTAAATCACCGTTTAGGCATACAATATCACCGCTTTTTAATATTTTCCCCAATTTTATCCCAAATTCCTCAGTTTCTTCTAAATTATTTAATCTTATCTCCAAAAACATCAACCTTTCCTCTATATTGTTAAATAAATATTATATCACAGGATGTAAAAATTGTTAATTTTTTTATCTTTTACCCTTAATTCATTGAATCGACTCTATCCTTAATATATAATTGATATATAGATAAAAAATATACAAACATTGGAGGAAATGCTATGAGTTATCAGATGAAAAAAGACAAACTAATAAAAGCATTAAAGGATGTAGACCTGTACCGCATCTTTAATGTTAGTGAAGAAAAGGATTTTATTCTTTTCCAAACTGAACAAAATATAAAAAATGACAGGTGTTTAATCTCAACTGCCTTAGACGATCGTATATATAATTCTATCCATTATTTTCTAGGCCACCTAGGTAATCCAGGGAAAAAGCAGCAGATGTTAGATCTGATGAATGACATAAATAAAGAAGGCCTTATGATTAAGTATTATTTAGATGAAGGCGACGCTATTATGGCTAGAATTACATATATGGTACCAAATGAAGAGTTTGACGCTAATTTTTTTGTCAATTTAATTACTGCTGGCTACAATATTATAGCCAACAACCATTATCCACAAATAATGAGACTAGTATGGTCATAGATAGAAAAATCTCTAGGAAACTCCTAGAGATTTTTTTATTTTTTAAGTATCGGCGATACTCTTTTATATATTAAAAGGGTTATGGCTGTTTCAAGTATTCCTTTTAACAGATTAAAGGGTACCACTGACAGCAACATTAAAGACCTTAAATCTGTTATATTTTTATTTATGGCCTTACCCATGTCGATAAATACCTGCATTTCTAAACCCATTAGTTTTGCATATAGTGGAAACATTACGAAATAATTTGCTAAGGTAATAACAATAGTCATGGCTATAGTACCCAATATAAGGCCTATGACTGCCCTATTGAAAGTCTTCTTTCTATGGTATACGATTCCTGCTGTAAATGCAAAAATTGCTCCTACCACAAAGTTGGCCAATTCTCCTACTCCTGCTGTTGTAGTTCCTTCAATTAGGACATTTAATAGATTTTTTAGAAACTGAACGATGACTCCTGCCATTGGTCCTATGGCAAAGGCTCCAATCAAAGATGGCAAATCGCTGATATCGATCTTCATAAAAGTTGGAGCTAACCAAGGCAATGGGAAATCAAAGAACATTAGAATAAATGAAATCACTCCTAAGACAGAAACCTTTACCATGGTCTTTGTGTTCCATGTTTCCTTACTGATAGTGTACACATAAATCCCTCCAAAATTTTTATTTCTTCAGGGATTTTTTGGGGTCAGGTCATTTGCTGCAGTAAGAATTTCACATTACCTTTGACCTATCAGCCACTGACTTTGTCAACTAAGGTAATAAAAACCCCGAAGAATACTCTTCGGGGTAATGTTAGACTGCACAAATAGGCCTAAACATCTTCTTCCATCCAGACTTTAACTGTCGGCCTTGGAATTTCACCAAGTCAACCGATTGCTCGGCTCGCGGGCTATACCGCCGGTGAGGACTTTCACCTACCCCTGAAGATATCACCTACATTATAGACATAAGTCTGAAAATTGTCAAGACCTTTACAAATTTTTATTCTTAGATTTATAAACCTTGGACCCTTTCAATGGATTCAGAGTAATAGGTATTTATTACCTTCATATATCCGTTGAACATCCTATTTACTTCGTCATCTCCTGTATCCACTAAAAGTGGCCTGCCCTCTAGAGAAAGGAGCTTATTCTTTGTGGCTATAATCCGGATATTTTCTTTTCCAACTTTTTTGATAACTTCACCGCTAATCTGTTGGTTTCCACGGCCAAATATATATCCTTGGCCACCTATAACAGTAACTACTATTATGGCCTTATGGCCGTCTATAATATCTAGTATTTCCCTTTCATTTACATCGGAAGCTACCAATTTTTTGTTTTTCACTATATCTATACCTAAGAGGGTATTGGGTAAGCCTAAGGCTTCCATAATGGGTCTAGTAGATGTTCCAGAACCTATGATGAAGAAGGTATCTGGATTTTCTTCCATTTCTTCTATAATCCTTTCTGCAATTCCCATTAAGGCTTCTTCTTCAGAGCCAGGCCCCCCGCCTGCTTTGGTAGTTTGAACCAGTTCTGGCTCTAAGGGTATCTTCATATAGCCATATAACCTAGCTGTAACTACACCTTCCCTAAAGGCTTCCTCATCTATATCCATTACTTCAGCTTCTATGATTTCCATTTCTTCTCCTTTAAGAAATTGTAAGGCTATTTCTCCTGCTGCCCTTGGATGATTGGCATAAACCCCTGAGTGGATTTTTACCCCTGCAGGTATGCCGATAACAGGGACTGATGTACCAATGGCAGAATAAATGTTTCTTGCTGTACCATCGCCACCAGCAAATAGTATCAAGTCTACCCCTAAGTCTACCATTTCCTTGGCAGCTTTTTCAGTATCTCCTGCTTCGTAACTTTCCTTCCTTTCTCCTAAAACGATTGGATTAAATCCTAAGGCTTTGGCCTCTTCTTCCCCCATATTATCTGGATAGGTATAGATTTCTATCTTATCCTTAATGGGAAGTAGAACTTCTAGGGCCTTTTTAGCCTTGTTGGGAGATTCTGGTACAGCACCTAGGCTTAGGGCCTTTTCTAAAATCTCTGGCCCATCTGTCCCCTTTAAACCTACTCTCCCCCCCATACCAGCAATGGGATTTACTATGAACCCTAATTTCATTTAAACACCCCCATTAGTCAATTGACAATTGAGAATTGACAATTGACAATATAAATGTAAGCTTTAAGGTCATATTAATTCTCTAACATTCAGACTGCCAAAGACTATCAACTTAAGCAAGGCAAAGAATCTGGAAACACCACCCTTGACCTTAGCAATTGTCAATTTTCCATTATCCACTGTCAATTGTTTATGCTCTTTTATAAACTACCTTTCCATCAATGATGGTCATATAAGTCTTGCAGTCTAAATCCTTGATTGGATTGCCATCGAAGACTACGATATCTGCATCCTTGCCTGCCTCGATGCTGCCTATTCTGTGGGAAAGACCTACTATTTCTGCTGGATTAATTGTTATCGTCTTTAAGGCTTCAATTTCATCTAGGCCTGCATTATGGGCTAGGCCTGCACATAGGGATAGGTGTTGTAGTGGTATTACTGGTGAATCTGTAGTAATGGCTACTTTTATTCCTGCTTCTATTAAAATCCTTGGAGTATCAAAGGACTTATTTTTTAATTCAAATTTTGACCTATTTCCAAAGGTTGGCCCAACTATAGCAGGTTTTCCTTCCTTGGCCAACTCATCTGCTATTAAATGTCCTTCTGTACAATGGTCTAAGGTAATGTCTACATCAAATTCCTTAGCAATCCTAAGGGCTGTAAATATATCATCTGCCCTGTGAGCATGGGCCTTTAAAGGAATTTCCCTTTTCAGTACTGGAATTAAGGCTTCCATTTTTATATCATAATCAGGCATTTTTGAAGGATCTTCTGCCCTTTCCTTTTTTTCCATATAGGTTTTGGCCTTGTATAGGGTCTCTCTTAAAATAGCAGCCGTTGCCATCCTAGTCATTGGTGATTTCTTTTGACCATTATATACCCTTTTGGGATTTTCACCAAAGGCAACTTTCATGGCCACTGGATACTTGATTATCATATTGTCTATCCTATTGCCATAGGTCTTTATAGCTACAAAGCTGCCCCCTATTACATTGGCACTACCAGGGCCTGTTACAGCAGTAGTTACCCCACCTTCATAGGCCTCTTGAAAAGAAATGTCCATGGGATTTATACCATCAATGGCCCTTAAATGAGGAGTAACTGGATCTACTGCTTCATTTCCATCACTGCCTTCAAAGCCAATACCTTCCTCCCACAAGCCTAAATGGCAGTGAGCATCAATAAATCCAGGAGTTACCATCCTCCCTTCAACATCTACTACTTCTGCGTCCAATGGTGCAATAATATCTTTTCCCACTTCTATTATCTTACCCTCTTTAATAAGAATAGAACCATTTTCTATTATTTCTCCAGCCATAGTATAGATTTTGCCGTTTTTAATTAACAACATACAAAGTCCCCCTTTTTTTTATTTCGTAACTCTAAATAATATTATAATCAAAAATCAGGGAAAAGTTAATAGCTTTTATTAGTGAATAGTATAAAGTAAATCTTATACTATGCCACTTAGGATGGCTATTGTTTTTGTGTCTACTAGATAAAAGTAAAAGTTTTAAACAAGACTCCACTATGTGTGGTTATACTTCTTCAAATTTGAAACGGAAAGTTGGGTTAAATTTTTTTCTATAATGTAACAAATATTTAAGTAACTAACAATTATTAAACTTCTTTCATAGATAGGGAAATCCTTCCTCTTTCCATATCTATATCCAATACCCTTACTTCTACTATATCTCCTACCTGTACCACTTCCTTAGGATGCTTTATATATTTATTGGAAAGCTGGGAAATATGGACTAAGCCATCTGTTTTAACCCCAATATCTACAAAGGCACCGAAGTCAACTACATTTCTGACTGTACCCTTTAGTACCATGTCCTTTTTCAAGTCCTCCATCTTAAGTACATCTTGCCTGAGTATAGGCTTTGGCAATTCATCCCTAGGGTCCCTACCTGGCTTTTCCAGCTCCTTGATTATATCCTGTAGGGTAGGCAGGCCCACACCTAATTTTTCTGAAATTGTCTTTAAATCTTCCTTTGTATAATCTATTTCTAAAAGCTTCTCTGCCACCTCATAAGACTCTGGATGAACTGCAGTATTATCTAGGGGATTATCTCCATCAGGAATACGCAAGAATCCAGCACATTGGATAAAGGTCTTTTCCCCCAAGCCCTTTACCTTGAGAAGGTCTTTCCTGTTGGTAAACTTTCCATTTTCTTCCCTATATTTAACTAAACTATTGGCAACCCTGGTAGATATTCCTGATACGTATTTAAGTAATGATGGGCTGGCAGTATTTAAATCTACTCCTACCGTATTTACACAGTCCTCCACTACTCCCCTTAGGGCTTCATCTAATTTCCCCTGATTTAAGTCGTGCTGGTACTGGCCAACTCCAATATGTTTTGGGTCAATTTTTACCAGCTCTGCCAGTGGGTCCTGCAGCCTCCTGCCAATGGATATGGCCCCCCTTATGGATACATCTAAGTCTGGAAATTCTTCCATACCCACTTCCGAAGCTGAATATATAGATGCTCCTGCCTCGCTGACTATTATATAGGATACCTCCCTATTTAATTCCTTAATCATTTCAGCTACTACCAATTCCGTTTCCCTAGAGGCTGTACCATTTCCAATGGCTATTATATCTACTGAGTGCCTTTCTATTAATCCCTTTAACTCTGCCTTAGTTTCCTCTATTTGGTTTTGAGGCTCAGTAGGATATACAGTTGTATAGTCTAAAAGCTTTCCCGTTTCGTCTATGACTGCTACCTTGCAGCCTGTTCTATATCCTGGGTCTATCCCCATTACAGTTTTACCCTTAATAGGGGGCTGCATAAGTAAAGGCTTTAGATTTAGAGCAAAGACCTTGATGGCTTCTTCCTCTGCCCTTTCTGTTAAGCTATTTCTAATTTCCCTTTCCAAAGATGGGAATAGAAGCCTTTTAAACCCATCTTCTATGGCCCTTTCTATGTATATTGAAGTATCTTTATCCTTGTCTTTAACTGTTTTATGGATTAATAATTCTACTAAATCAGTGTCTATACTTATGGAAACCCTAAGTTTCTTTTCCTTCTCTCCCCTGTTGATGGCCAAGACCCGGTGGTTGGCAATGGTTTTTACCGGCTCCTTATAATCATAATACATTTCATAAACCGATTTTTCCTCTTTATCTACTGCTTCCACTACTACCATACCCTTATCATATAAAATCTTCTTTAATATCTCCCTGTTATCTGCATCATCTGAGACCATTTCTGCAATTATGTCCATGGCACCTTCCAATGCCTCTTCTTCATTATTTACTCCCTTTTCTTCATCTACGAAGCTTAATACTGCACTTTCAAACTCTTCCCCATCTAGACTTTGGTTAAATATAATTTCTGCAAGGGGCTCTAAGCCCTTTTCCTTTGCTACGGTAGCCCTGGTCCTCCTCTTTGGCCTGTAGGGCCTATATAGGTCCTCTACTCTCTGAAGGGTTTCTGAAGCTAGGATTTCCTCTCTCAATTCCTCTGTAAGCTTTCCTTGTTCATCGATTAACCTTATGACTTCTTCCTTCCTTGCCTCAAGGTTTCTTAAATAATTGAGCCTATTGGACAATTCCCTAATTACAAAATCCTGCAGCTCCCCAGTCTGCTCCTTCCTATACCTGGCTATAAAAGGTATAGTATTGCCTTCATCAAGTAATTCCACCGTATTCTTTACTTGATAGGGCTTTAAATTAAACTCAGCAGCTAAGACTTTTAAAATATCCATTTTATACTCCCTCTCCTTATTAACTATTCACTAAAAAAGCCCTATGAAAGGGCTTTTTGTTTTAAGTATTCATTTATGAAAATATCTATATCTCCGTCCATTACCCTATGCACATCTCCTACTTCAACATTGGTCCTATGGTCTTTGACCATATTATAGGGATGGAATACATAGGACCTTATTTGTGACCCCCATGCAATTTGATTGTAACTACCTTGTAAATCTTCAATTTTTTCTTTTTGTTCTTCTTCCTTCAGTTGAATTAGCTTAGCCTTCAGCATTTTCATGGCGGTATTTTTGTTGCTAGCTTGAGACCTTTCATTTTGGCATTGGACTACAATTCCTGTAGGTATATGGGTTATTCTCACAGCAGAGTCTGTAGTATTTACATGTTGGCCCCCAGCTCCTCCAGCCCTAAAGGTATCAATTTTTAAATCAGAAGGATTTATTTCTACATTGATTTCATCATCTAATTCAGGATATACGTCTACACTGGCAAAGGAAGTATGCCTTTTACCAGCAGTATCGAAGGGAGATATCCTAACAAGCCTATGGACCCCCTTTTCAGACTTTAAATAACCATAGGCGTTATATCCCTTTATTAAGAGGGTAACTGATTTTATCCCTCCCTCAGTATCTGGTAGAATGTCCAGGGTTTCAACTTGGAATCCCTTGCTTTCTGCCCATCTTCTATACAGCCTTAATAGCATCTCTGCCCAGTCTTGGGCCTCTAAGCCACCAGCTCCAGAATGTATAGATAAGATAGCATTATTTTTGTCATATTCACCACATAATAGGGTATTAAGCTTAAATTCATCTGCCCTCTTTGACAAGTCCCTTATTCCCTTTTCTATCTCCCTGTAAGTTTCATAGTCTTCTTCTTCAAGGACTAGGTCTATTAAAATCTCCAAGTCCTCTATGCCAGAAATTAAATCCTCATATTCCTCAATTTGTCCCTTTATAGATTTAATCTCCTGCATGATCTTTTGGGCCTTAGAAATATCTTGCCAAAACTCTTCCTCATAGGATTGTTCCTCCAGTTCCCTTAGCTTAACCCGCAGCCTTTCTATGTCAAAGAGAAACACCTAGTTCTTTTACAGTCTCCTTAATTTCATTTAGTTTTTCCTTGTTTAAATAGATATCTTGCAATATACCACCCCATTTTATCAATGGACAATTGACAATGTCATTATTGCTTAACTTGAAGTAATTGTCAATTGTCAACTGTCAATTATCAATTTATTCTATTGTCCGCAACATTTCTTATACTTCTTACCGCTGCCGCAAGGGCAAGGCTCATTTCTGCCTACTTTTCTTCCCTTCTTTACAATTGGCTTATTTGCTTCTTCACCACTTGTTATGGTAGGTTCTGCTACTTTTCTTCTCTTTATCTTTTCTGGATTAACTACCCTGTATAAGAATTTAACCGTATCTTCCCAAATGTTATGGATCATTTCATTAAACATATCGAATCCTTCATTTTGATATGCCATAACAGGGTCCTCTTGACCATAGGCCCTAAGCCCAATTCCCTGTCTCAGCTGATCCATAGCATCTATATGGTCCATCCACTTGGTATCTACCACCTGAAGTAGGACTACCCTTTCTACTTCCCTAAACCTTTCTTCGCCGAATTCAGCTTCCTTAAGCTTATACCTCTCCTCTGCCATTTCCATTATCTTTTCTATTAGGCTTTCACTAGTATGATTTTCTATATCTAAGTTAGGTAAAAATCTATCTATATTGAAAAGATCGGTGATGTATTTTTCTAGGCCGGCCAAATCCCATTCTTCCTGACTTTTACTTAGGCCTGTATAAGCATTTACTGCTTTTTCTACTAGGTTTCTAATCTGGTTCTGGATATGGGAACGGAGGTCTTCTCCTTCCAATACCCTCCTTCTCTCTCCATAGATTACTTCTCTCTGCTTGTTCATTACATCGTCATATTTTAGTACATGCTTTCTAATGCTGAAGTTGTTGCCTTCTACTTTCTTTTGGGCATTTTCTATGGACTTAGTCAGCATATTATGCTCAAGAGGTTCATCTTCTGGCATCTTTAAGGTGTCAATTAAACTGGCTATCCTTTCTCCACCAAAGAGTCTCATCAAATCATCTTCTAGGGATATATAAAACCTAGATGAACCAGGGTCTCCCTGCCTACCAGCACGACCCCTAAGCTGATTATCTATACGTCTAGATTCATGTCTTTCCGTCCCTATAATATGAAGGCCGCCAACTTCAATTACTTTTTTGCCTTCCTCATCTGTTTGAAGCTTAAATTCTTCATAGAGTTCCCTATATACCTTTCTAGCTTCTAGGACTTCCTCATCCTTAATATCTGCAAAACTATCTACTAAGGCCAAGATTTCATCGGGATAGCCTCTTTTTTTCATCTCCTGTTTTGCCAAGAACTCTGGATTTCCCCCTAAGACTATATCTGTACCCCTACCTGCCATATTGGTAGCAATAGTAACAGCACCAAACCTACCGGCCTGGGCTACTATTTCAGCTTCCCTTTCATGGTATTTGGCATTTAGGACTTCATGGGGTATGCCTTCTTTTTTCAGCATCTTTGAAAGTTTTTCAGATTTCTCAATGGAAATAGTACCTACCAGTATAGGCTGGCCAGTACTATGCCTTTCCTTAATCTCCCTAACTACGGCCCTAAACTTAGCATCTTCTGTTTTATAGATAACATCTGGATAGTCTTTTCTAATTACAGGCTTGTTTGTGGGTATCTCCACAACATCCATGCCATAGATTTCCCTAAACTCTGCCTCTTCAGTCTTGGCAGTACCAGTCATACCTGCAAGTTTTGTATACATCCTAAAATAGTTTTGGAAGGTAATAGTGGCCAAGGTCTTAGACTCAGACCTGATATTTAGCTTTTCCTTAGCTTCTATGGCCTGGTGGAGTCCGTCGCTATATCTTCTACCATACATAAGCCTTCCAGTAAACTCATCTACTATAATGACTTCTCCATCCTTAACTACATAGTCTATATCCCTTTTCATCAAGGTCCTTGCCTTCATGGCAATATTAATATGGTGAGCGATTTCCATATTTTCTATATCAGATAGGTTTTCTATACCAAAGAAGGCCTCAGCCTTGGCAGTACCCTTTTCAGTAATAGAACAGGTCTTAGCCTTTTCATCGACTAAGAAATCTACAGTTTCTTCCTTAATTTCCCTATTAAAGGGATCAGCCTTGTCTTCATTTGGGTCAACTATCCTATAGGTCAAGGTCTGAACAAAATTGTCTGCCAATTCGTATAACCTAGTAGACTTATCCCCAGTACCAGAAATTATAAGTGGAGTCCTTGCTTCATCTATTAATATACTGTCAACCTCGTCTATTATGGCATAGTGGAGGCCTCTTTGAACCATTTCTTCCTTGTAAATTACCATATTGTCTCTTAAATAATCGAAGCCAAATTCATTGTTGGTACCATAGGTTATGTCACAATTATAGGCAGCCCTTCTTTCTTCGTTTGTAAGGCCATGGACGATACAGCCTACTGATAGGCCTAAGAATTCATAGATTTTACCCATCCATTCCTTATCCCTTTTAGCTAAGTAATCATTTACAGTAACTATATGGACCCCCTTAGCTGCTAAGGCATTTAAATAGGCAGGAAGGGTTGCTACCAAGGTCTTTCCTTCACCGGTTTTCATCTCAGCAATCCTACCTTGGTGTAGTATAATTCCGCCAAATAATTGAACCCTAAAATGTTTCATACCTAAGACCCTTGCTGATGCTTCCCTAACTACTGCAAAGGCCTCTGGCAGTAAATCATCTAAGGTTTCACCCTGCTTTAATCTATTTCTAAATTCTAAGGTCTTATTCCTAAGCTCATCATCTGTTAATCTTTGCATGCTTTCATCTAGAGATTCTATTTTATCTACAAGAGGTTTTATCTTCTTTAGTTCCCTATCGCTGTAGGAACCAAAAATCTTTTTTAGTAAACTCAATTAATTAACCACCTTTCAACCTCATTATCATTATCGTTATCATTTAATTTTAACATTTATTAAACTTTCTTTCAACATAAAAAACAGGGCAGTAAATGCCCTGTTATAACACTCTATATTAAAGCTCTGGCTCTATCAATCCATAATTTCCATCTTTCCTTTTATAGACAACATGTATTCCTTCAGTTTCTGCATCTAAAAATACGAAGAAATTGTGCCTAAGTAATTCCATCTGTAAAATTGCCTCTTCAGATGACATGGGCTTCAATCCAAATCTCTTTATCTTAACTAGTTTTGGCTTTTCATAATCGTCTTCCTTTGGTAGCGGCATAACGTTTTCAAACCTAATGGTTTCATTGTTTTGGTATCTCTTTTGAAGCTTGGTCTTGTACTTCCTTATTTGCCTTTCTAAAACATCTACAGCCTTGTCAATTGATGCGTACATATCGTCTGTGGATTCTTCTGCCCTAATAATAGTGCCTGGTAGGTTTATGGTTACCTCTATTATTTTTCTATTTTTTTCAGAGCTAAAGGTAACATTTCCCTCAATGTCCTTTTGAAAGTACTTATCTAATTTTCCTAGCTTTTTCCTTGTTACATCTCGGAGTGCGTCTGTTATTTCCATATTCTTCCCAGTAAAATTTAATTTCATAAACCCAACTCCTTTCATATAAACCGCAGGTTTATACTGTTTGTAATATATATTACCCTAAAACCAAATTTAATAACAATTATGCAAATATTTTTATCATTAAGCCATTAATTAAATTTATCTTGTGGACAAATTGTTAATTCCTGTATATATTTTGTGGGGAACACCTGTTGATAGTTTTGTGGATAATGTGAATAAACTTAATAAAACTGTAAATAATTTATGTTTTAAGGAATTTTTCTGTGGATAATTTAGTAGATAAAAAAGAAAGGTCACAATATATTCAGTAGGACCTTTCTTTATCCTGTAATTTCTTAAATTAGTTGGGGATAAACTGTTCCCTATTTTTTCTCATCTAAAAAGATACTCCCCACATCTCCATGGCTATATCCCTTATATGCCCTTTTTCCTAATTTTACATTTTTAAGGTCTGTTTTCGTCTTTTCTAAGTTGGCCTTCATCTTTGCAATATTATTCTTATCTATTATAGATAGGCTGTTTAATATATTGTTAATTTCATTGACTACATCCTTTAACTCTTTTACATTTTCATACCTTTCTATAGGAAGTTTGTCAAAGCTGTCTATCTTTTCTTCTTCTTTTATCTGGTTATATATAGTTAGAAAGCCCCTATCCAGTTCATCGATTTTTTCCATAAGCCTTTCTTTTGCCTTTAATATATTGTCCAGTTCATCCATCTTATCTTCATCTATTATGGCTTCTTGCTCCTTAGATAGTTTCAACAGTTCTAAAAGGTATTCCTTTTTCTTCATGGAAAGAGTTATCATCTTAGTAATACTTTCATTTATCATAGAAACACCTACTTAGGCTGGTAAACTTTCAATTTTATCTGCTTCATGACTTCTTTCCATGTATCCTTCATTTCATTTGTTATTTCAAGGGCATCATCTATGGATTTAATGTCCTTATTTATGTTAGCATCGACTAATTTCTCATGGATGAAATTATATAGGCTCCTAAAATCCTTAGATATTTCATAATTCATATCTAAAGAATAATTTAATTCCAAAATTATATCCTGTGCCCTAATTAAGGAAGAATGGGCTCTTTCCATATCCCTATTTTCAATGCTGTATTTAGCAATTTTCATAAACTTTATGGCCCCTTCATACAGCATAAGGGTCAATTCTTCAGGAGTTGCTGTCAGTACAGTATTTTGCTTATAGGTGTTTAATGCTTCATAAGTCATTTTTTGCCTCCTTAGTATCTCATAAATTGTTGTGCTAGCCAATTGCTCTGGCTATACATTTGCTGCAGCATCTTTTCCATATTGGCAAACTTAGCATAATATGCGTTTTCCTTCCTAATCAACATGGCATTTAAGTCGTCTATCCTTCTATTGATATTCAAAACTTCCCTATCTAAGTCGGATATACTGGATTTGCTGGTTACAAAATCTATGAGGATATTGGACCTAACAGACCTTAACAAATCAGAATCCTGTCCAGGACCTGCCCTATCTATGATGGCCTTCATACCGTCTATTAGGTTATCATATACCCTAGTGAAAATACCACCATTATCTCTCCTGTTGGCCCTTTCTGCAGCCTCGTACTGCCTTTTGCCCTCATCTGTATCTGGAAAATCTGCCCTGTCCAGTTTTTCAGGTTCCTTAAATAAGAGTTCCATTACTCCTTCTGGATCTTTCTCTATGGCTGCCCTAAGTTTTTCCTTATCGATTTGAAGCTTACCGCCTGTAATACCCCTAGTATAGGATTCTGTAGTAATGCCTATTTCAATTAGATTTTTAAAGCTGCCGCTTACTCCTCCAACATTTCTATATAGGTCTGTCCTAATGGCTTGTAGGGTTCGGGTTATGAGTTCATCCCTACTCAACATACCTGATTTAGCCTTTTCTTCCCAAAGCTTTACATCGTCCTCATGCATTGCCTTCTTTTCCTCTTGGGATAAAGGATGGTAGCTTGGATATCTTTTTTCGTTTAAAGCTTCTGAAACCTTATCTATTAATTCATTGTAATCGTTGACTAGTTGCTCTATCTTCTCCATTATTCCATCTACATTTGTAGATGCGTTTATGGTAGTCTTACCCTCTGACTTTAGTTCTATATTTAGGCCATTGAAGTTAATATTATTGGATGAATATTTTAAATCCACTCCATTATATTGTATAATGGCATCTTGACCATTTATCTTCTTAAATCCTTCTCCTCTTACTTTTTCTAAGAATTTATAGCCTTCATCTCCATCTTCACCAGAAACCCTAGACAATTGAATTTTAGAGTTTTCTCCAGTTACTGTGGACTGTAAAAACAACCTTTTATTTTCGCTATCATAGAAAGCCATAACCTTAGTTTCATCTTTCTTCTCATTTATGGCCTTAACTAGATCATTCATTGTAGAACCTTTTACAGTAATAGTAACAAATTGGCCATCTTCTGTACCCTTTATCCTAAACTTCATGCCATCCAGTTGAATATCATCAAGATTATCTAATTCAGCACTTGTTATGGAGCCAGATGTAGCCAACTGTTTAACTTCTATGTTAAAAGTTCCATTCAATGCCTTACTAGTACTAGTAACACTAGCTACATTTTCATTAGATGAAACTGCCTTTCTCAAATAGTCTACACTTGTATAAGAATAGTTTAGTGCTATACCTGTACTAGTTGTCTTAGTTAGTCCAAAATTTTTTCTAGTATTTAATATAAAGTTGGCAAATAGCTTGTTCATATTGTTGTATGCTTCTTGCCTCCAAAGGGCAATTTGCTTGTTCTGCTCAAACCTATCTACCTTTAATCTCTCTACCTTCATGAGAGACTCAACTATCATGTCTGTATCCATACCTGATGCTAAACCAGATATTCTTAATACGCTCATTTAATCACCTCCTAAATTTTTCGGTCCACAATAATTCCTGCTACTTCCCATATTGCAGCAACTATGTCTAGGATTTTTTCTGGGGGAAGTTCCCTGATTACTTCTTCAGTATTTACATCTATAATCTTCACCATTATTTGCTTAGTAGCTTCATGTATTGAAAATTCAAATCTCCTGTCATAGACAATAAATTCCTTGTTTGCCTTTTCTATTAGTCTAATGGCTTCCTCCTCGGTAATTCTCTTTTCTTCAACGGGCCTCTTTTCCTCTACAGTTTTCATTTGATTAGGAAGCTTTTCTCCTTTGACTCCTAGTTGGCCACTTTGAATATTTCCAATCTTGGTATTAGTAGATGAATTTAACATGGTGCTGGTGCTTATTGCTTCGACCATAATTTTTACCCCCCTCGTAAAATCTTCTACTGAATATATCGGCTGTTGAAGCACTATACTTTAATAAAAAAATTAGCTCCCAAAGGGAAGCTAATATTATAGGCCTTTATCATCAATACTATCTAACCATTCCTTAATAGGCCCAACTACCTTCTTAATTACCCCTTCTTGGAAGGGGCTTTCCAAATTAGCAAGCTTGACTAGGTCTAGGAAGGACATACTGCCTCCTGCCCTACAGAGCCTAATGTAGTCCTCCCAAGCTGTTTTCCTGTCCTCCATAAACTTAATCCAAAACTGAAAAGCACATACCTGGGCTAGGGTATAATCTATATAATAAAATGGACTGCTGAAGATATGGCCTTGCCTGTACCAATAGGTGCCCTTGTCTAAGAACTCATTATCATCATAATCCCTAAAGGGCAGATATTTTTTCTCCAAATCCCTCCATTTATTCTTCCTATCTTCAGGAGTGGCCTCGGGATTTTCATACACAAAATGTTGAAACTCATCGACTAGGACCCCATAGGGTATGAAGTTTACTGCCCCAGCTAAGTGGCTGAATTTATATTTATCCACATCTTCCTTAAAGAACAGGTCCATCCAGGGCCAGGTGATGAATTCCATACTCATGGAATGGATTTCACAGGCCTCATAAGTGGGAAACTTATACTCTGGCAATTCATAGTCCATGCTCAAATATACTTGGAAGGCATGGCCTGCCTCGTGGGTTAAAACATCTATATCTCCAGAAGTACCATTGAAGTTTGAAAAGATAAAGGGAGAATTATAATCGGGTATTACTGTACAATATCCGCCGGCCATCTTGCCCTTTTTGCTCAACAGGTCTAACAATTCCCTTTCTACCATAAAGGTAAAGAAGTCATTTGTTTCAGGAGATAATTCCTCATACATTTTCTTACCATTTTCAAGTATCCAGTCTGGCCCGCCCTTGGGTGTTGCATTGCCAGTCAAAAATTCTAAGGTCTCATCATAATATTTCATCTCCTTAAGGCCCAGCCTCTGCCTTTGCCTATCCTTAAGTTCAGCTACCAAGGGAACTAAGTCATCTAGTACTTGGTCCCTAAAATTAGCAACCATGAAGGAGTTATAATCGGACCTGCCTAATCGCTTATATCCCATTTCCACAAAACTGGAAAATCCTAAGGTCTTGGCCATTTTGTTCCTTACCTTAACTAGTTCATCATAGATCCTGTCAAATTCTTTTTCATTTTCTTCAAAGAACTTGGATACAGTTTCAGCTGCCCTTTTTCTCATACTCCTATCCTTAGATTCCATAAAGGGCCTCATTTGACTTAAATTTCTTATTTCACCCTCAAAGGGCAATTTTGCTGAGGCTATTAGCTTATCGTATTCTGTAACCAACTTATTTTCCTTTACTAAATCCTCTATAATTTCCTCAGAAAAAACTTGTAACTGCAACTCTGCCAAGACGAAAATTTGCTTACCCCATTCCTTTTCCAGTTCATCCCTAAACTTAGAGTTGATTAATTCCTTATAGAATTTTGAAATTAAACTTTCAAATTTAGGCTTGTTCTCATCTATAAAATCATTTTCCTTAGCATAAAACTCATCTTCTGTATCGATGGAATGTCTAATAAAGACTAAGTTGGCCATGGTATCAACATAATTTCTCAGCCTGTTTATCTCCTTCAATATCCTGTTTTGCTCTTGATAAGTCTTAGCCCCACTAAACTTATCCAGCAGGGTATTAAATTCATCTGTAATCTTGTCTAAATCTGGTCTTTCGTATTTGTAATCCTTAAATTTAACCATACATTGACCTCCGTTCTTTATACTCTTATCTTAATCTTACCAGAACTTTCCAGAAATAAATATATATTTTTTTAATTTATCTATAATTGGCATAATAACACCAACTGGCCTTTGTTCACTAAAACTAATAGGCATAAAAAATTTTATCATTAATACAATTTAATTAAGGCAAATTGAAGCCTTATACAAATTTAATAACTATAGCTTACCCTTCATACAGATAGTATGTTCCTGTTGACAGAAAAAATTATATTATTTATAACATGCTTAAATCATGTGCGAACTAAAGTGCCAATTCGTTAAACAAAATAACCTGTATCACTTTACCCTACTTTCAGGTTGGGGTTTTTTTGTAAGATTTTTTTTCTTTTAAATCTTCAGTATTTTCGGATTTATATCCCGAAAGGGAGTTAAATACATATTATAATAAGGGGGAGTATTTATGAAAAGACTATTAGCTTTAATGCTTGTAGCTGTACTAGTACTTAGTTTAGCTGGTTGCGGTGCCAAGTCTACATCCTCAGGAGATGTAAAATACAAAATCGGTATCGTAACTGGTACTGTATCACAAGGCGAGGAAGAGTTCCGAGCTGGTGAAAGAATGGTTGAAAAATATGGTGATATGATTAAACATGTTACCTACCCTGACAGGTTTGCACAAGAAGTTGAAACAACTATTGCTCAGGTTTCATCTCTAGCTGCAGACCCAGATGTGAAGGCCATAGTTTTCGTTCAGGCTGTTACAGGAGCTGCAGCAGCCATAGACAAGGTTAGAGAAACTAGGCCAGATATGTTGTTTATTCTTGGTGTACCCCATGAAGACCCAGAAGTAGTTGCTTCACGTGCAGATATTGCCTTAGAACTAGACCAGTTAAAACGCGGTGAAGCCATAGTTGAAACTGCTAAGGAAATGGGAGCAAAAACATTTATTCACTATTCCTTCCCAAGACATATGTCTATGGAATTGCTAGCTGCTAGAAGGGATATCTTAAAAGAAACTTGCGAAAAATATGGAATTCAATTCGTTGAAGTAGACGCACCAGACCCAACATCTGATGCTGGTGTTACAGGTACTCAGCAATTCATCCTAGAAGACGTACCAAGACAAATTGACAAATATGGCAAGGACACTGCATTCTTTGGTACAAACTGTGCTATGATGGAACCTCTAATTAAACAAACCTTAGAATATGGAGGAATATTCCCAGAGCAATGCTGTCCATCTCCATACCATGCATATCCAGGAGCCTTAGGTATCGAAATCCCAGAAGATAAAGCTGGAGACTTAGATTACCTAGCTGAACAAATTAAAGAAAAGATAGCTGAAAAAGGCGGTACTGGAAGATTTGCAACTTGGAATAGGCCAGCTAACGTTGCTATGATTGAAGCTGGAGTTGAATATGCAATAGAGTACCTTGAAGGAAAAATCGACAAATTTGACAAGGATGCAATGATTAGAATCATGAAGAAGGTAACTAACGATACTAACGATGAAGTTGTATTCTCTGAACTTAGCGAAGATACTCCAAACTTCATGCTATTCGTACTAGGTTCACAAGTATTCTAATAAGATTAATAGTAACTTGACATTAATGAATTCAAAGTCCCTAGTGTAAGGAGTCGTTTCATCGACTCCTTATATTTAGGCAAAGGAGGTAGTTTTTATGGATTTACTCCAAGTAAAGGACATATCAAAATTTTACGGTGAAAATCAAGTATTGAATAAGGTTTCACTTAATATAAAAAAGGGAGAAATTCATGGACTAGTTGGAGAAAATGGTGCAGGCAAATCTACCCTAATGAATATTTTATTTGGTATGCCTGTTATCCATTCTACTGGTGGATATGAGGGAGAAATGTATTTCGACGGACAACCCTTTAATCCAAAGAGTCCAACTGAAGCTATGGAAATGGGTATAGGTATGGTGCACCAGGAATTTATGCTAATTCCTGGCTTTACTATTACTGAAAACATTAAATTGAACAAAGAAAATACCAAGCCTACCCTCCTATCTAAGGTCTTGGGTCCAAAATTAGAAAAATTGGATATGCCTAAGATGAGGGCGGAAGCAAAAGCTGCATTGAAGAAGTTAAATATGGACATAGATGAATTTCTTCCCGTGGCAGGACTGCCTGTTGGCTACATGCAGTTTATAGAAATTGCAAGGGAAATAGACAAATCTAATCTAAAGCTTCTGATCCTAGACGAGCCTACAGCAGTTCTTACAGAATCAGAAGCAGATCAATTCCTAGAAGTTATTCAAAAACTTGCCTCATTGGGTATAGCCATTTTATTCATCACCCACAGGTTAGATGAGATTAAGAGGGTTACAGATAATATTACTATTTTAAGGGATGGTTGCCTAGTAAAGTCCGTCCCTACTAAGGACATAGATATTATTGAAATCGCAAAACTCATGGTTGGTCGAGAAATTGAAACAACAGTTTCTGCCAAAAAAGAAGTAAACACCGATGAAAAGCCATACCTAGAATTGAAAGACCTCTATGTAGACATGCCCGGTGAACAGGTAAAAGGGGTAAATCTCAAGGTTTATAAGGGTGAAATCCTAGGTATAGGTGGTCTGGCTGGCCATGGTAAAATCGGCATTGCCAATGGAATAATGGGCCTATATCCAACAAAGGGGGCCATCTTAAAAGATGGAGTTGAAATGCCCTTAAACAATCCCAGGGAAATGCTGAATCATTCCATAGCCTTTCTATCTGAGGACAGGAAAGGAGTTGGCCTGCTTTTAGATGAACCTATAGACTTTAATATTGCCTTTACGGCCTTAGAGATAAAGGATGAATTCTTAAAGAAAATTGGACCAGTAAAAATAGTGGATAATAAGAAGATTAGGGCCCATGCAGAAAAAATGATAGAAGCCCTAGACATTAGGTGCACAGGTCCAGAACAACATGCAGGTAAACTATCTGGTGGTAATCAGCAAAAAGTATGTATTGCCCGCGCCCTTACTTTAAACCCCGATATACTCTTAGTATCAGAACCTACTAGAGGTATAGATATAGGAGCTAAGAAATTAGTCCTTGATACCCTAGTTAAACTCAACAAGGAACACAATATGACCATCATAATAACTTCCAGTGAGTTAGCTGAACTAAGGCAAGTATCCGATAGGATTGCCATAATAGCTGAAGGTAAGGTGCAAGCAATCCTTCCACCTGATGCATCAGATGAGGCCTTTGGTTTAGCCATGGCTGGTGAAGACTTAAGTAAGGTGGTGAACTAAATGGACTTAAAGAAGATATATAGAAAAATTGGTTTTCCTAGACTTATAATATCAGCCTTTCTAATACTATTGCTGATAGTTGCTGCAGCATTGAATATTCCTATGTCTGGCATTTTGCAGGACATATTTACTAGGTTTGGTATGAATGCAATCTTGGTCCTGGCCATGGTGCCTTCTATCCAATCTGGTATAGGGATTAACTTTAACCTCCCACTGGGAGTAATCTTTGGTCTTATCGGAGCCTTAATCAGTATGGAATTTGGCCTTACTGGATGGACCAGTTTCTTTGTGGCCATAGGAATTGCAGTTCCTCTGGCTATAATCGCTGGATACTTATATGGCTTAATGCTAAATAGGGTTAAGGGTCAGGAAATGACCGTCGGTAATTATTTTGGATATTCAGTTGTATCTTTTATGTGTATATTCTGGCTTGTAGCCCCCTTTAAAAATCCTGAAATGACTTGGGCTATGGGGGGTAGTGGCCTAAGGGTTACCCTATCTATGGAATCAACCATGGGTGGAGTATTGGACAATGCCTTAAGGGCTGAAGTCTATCCTAAATGGGTACCCCAATGGCTAGAAAATTTCCTAGAAATAGTTCCACTAGGCCTATTACTTACTTTTGCCATATTTGCTACCATCATTTGGATCTTTTCCAAGTCCAAATTAGGTACATCCATGAAAGTCGCTGGAAGCTCAGAGGCCTTCGCTACTTCCAATGGAATCAATGTTGATAAACAAAGGCTTTTAGGAATTATCCTGTCAACAGTCTTAGCAGCAATTGGAATCATTGTATATAGCCAATCCTTTGGATTTGTGCAGCTATATAATGCACCCTTGTATGTAGCCCTTCCTGCAGCTGCATCCATTTTAATAGGTGGTGCAAGTTTAAGGAAGGCAAAAATAATCCACGTAATAATAGGTACCTTCCTATTCCAAGGACTACTGGTCGTAGCACTGCCTGTAATCAACATCTTGTCTG
>Ga0209537_1000377_pt1 | contig 54655 bp, 50 predicted proteins | sample BioPla4DNA1_FD_187698 | JGI IMG/M metagenome (GOLD analysis project Ga0209537, IMG submission 187698) | Biogas fermentation microbial communities from Germany - Plant 4 DNA1 (SPAdes) (version 2) | ecosystem: Engineered > Bioreactor > Anaerobic > Digestate | place: Bielefeld, North... | reverse complement strand
TATCATTAAGAACAAAACTGATATAAGCGACAATTCAGCATCCGATTGAGAGGTTACGACTATGAATCCCCAAATATACAAATAAATATGGGTATTAATACAATAATTTAAAAGACCAGGATGACGATAGTGTAAAATAATTGTGGAATTTTTGAAGAAAAAGAAACAGAGATCAACCTCCTGTGTTAAAATTTATATAACCAAAAACAAACAAAAACAAAGGAGTGAAGATCTCTGTGAAAGATATTATACTACGAATCATTGAAGAATTGGTAACAAAAATTTTACAAAAGATTGAAGAAGGCGGTTTATCTGATATAGATCAGTTTTCATCGGAATCATTGGAGCTTTGTAAGGCCAGCATACGTGAACTTATATCAGAAATTGTAAACCGGTTAAATGAAGAACTTCGGTCAAACAAGAAATTTCGCAGGGAAATAGGATTGTCACTAAAGGAGAAAGAGCGGGAACGCAGTATTTTTAATGACGTAGGATATATAAATATTAAGCGTGATTACTATTATGACAAAGAGAGGAAAGGATATATTTATCCAATAGATCTAATGCTGGGGATTACGCCTTATGAGAGGGTTGGCAGCAATGTAAGCGCGCGATTGGTAATGCAAGCTGCGGAAGTATCATATGAGAAGAGTGCAGCGATAGTAACGGGAGGGGAAGTAAGCAAGCAGACAGTAAAGAACAAGATAGTAACAGTAGGGAGTCTGGAGAAGGAGGCACCAGTGGAAAAGCGTGTGGTGAAGGAACTGCATGTTTTTGCGGATGAATGTCATGCTCCTTTACAAGAAGGACGAAACCGCGTGGTACCGCTCATTACAATAAGTGAAGGAGTTCGAGCTATAGGAGGCCGAAAAGAGCTAATAAATCCGGTGCATTTTACAGCGCCGATTAAGGGGACGAAAGAAGCATGGGAAAATGTAGGTGGCTATGTTTCCCGAGCGTATGATGAGAGTCAGATTGAAAGGATATATCTACATGGTGATGGAGCATCCTGGATCAAACAAGGGGTAGATGAGCTGCCAAATTGTAAATTCGTAATAGACAGTTTTCATTTTGAGAAGCATTTAAAACAAGCCACAGCAGCCTTTGGCAAGCAGAATTACAGGTTACGGATACGTCAGGCTATAATCGAGAAAGACAAAGGAAAGGCTATTCGTTTGGTTAATGAGATGGTTACTCTTTCAGAGGAGCCGAAACGAGCGAAAAGCATTCGAAAATTCAGGAGTTATCTGTTGAACAATTGGGAAGGGATAACACGAAGATACACGGAAGGGATAATAGGGAGCTGTACAGAGGCATTAGTAAGCCATGTATATTCTGAGAGATTAAGCAGAAATCCAATGGGCTGGAGTGATGAGGGCCTGCACAAGATGGCAGAATTAAGAGTTTATACTCGGAATGGTTGTGTTGTAACAGCAAAAGATTTCAAAAGGACTAAACAGGAGAAGGAACGAAGCATTTTTAAAGTATATGCCCAGGAACGGATAAGAGAGGCAATTGATGGCTACTTGGATTGGAGTATATTCGAGAAAGAACAATACAATCTACCCACTAATAGTCCAACACAGATACTAATTAGATCTTATGGCCGGTTAAGGAGTTTGGTTGGATAATAACAGGAGGTTGTCAAGCAAAAACTCCACAACAATTTGACACCGTCTTTTTTCAAAAAGCAATTGAATTATCATATGAAATGATATAAACTGTAATGGAAAAACAATGATCTAATTCTATATTTTCTTATGGGAGGGTTAATGGTATGTCGGGTTATAATGATTTTGGTGGCGTTTTTGGTGCGTTTGCTGTTTTGATGGCGATTTTTTCCTTCATTCTTGCAGTTATAGTAATTGCATTTTATATTTTCTTTTCTTTTACGCTGTACAAACTGGCGCAAAAGAGAGGACTTGAAATGCCCTGGCTTGCTTGGATACCAATTGCGCAGTTCTATGTATTGGGAATGATGGTAAAATCGGTAAAGATCAGTACATTTGAAGTACCAAAACTGGAAATGGTATTTCCTGTAGCAGCCATAGCAAGCTGGATTCTTGGTCTGATTCCGGTTATAGGATGGTTGTTTACGCTTGCGTTTTGGGCTTTTTTAATTATTGTACTTTATAACCTTTATAACCAATATACGCCCGAAAAGGCAAAAACATATGCGCTTGTCAGTATTCTTGGGGTTACCATACCATTTATACTTAAAAAACTGTATAACATGGAGCCGGTAAATTTACCATAGTTAGATGAATCCAGGGACGGGGAAATATTCTCTGTCCTTTTATTTTATCTTTTTGTCCTTATACGCTTTTATTAATTAATGAAGGCGCTCGAACCGACCAAAAAATGCGGACAAATTCGCGTTAAATATTTTGGGCCGCGGTTCTTATTGTTTCTGATGCATTGGCGGATTAATAACACATTGTGGTTAAAAACTTGTCAAAGAAAGAAGCTTATTTCACAAAACAGTTGCCGGCGGATATATATGAACGAAAAAAATTAAGGCGGAGTTTTATGAGAAAAGTTCTAATGATTGCTCACCAATTTCCTCCCATCGGAGGTTCAGGGGTACAGCGCACAGTAAAATTCGCAAAGTATCTTCCTGAGTTCGGATATACCTGTTTTGTGCTTACGAGGCAGGCTAAAAATGTACAGCTTACGGATGACACGCTGTATCTGGATATACCTGCCGAAACGGTTATATATCGCACTAAAGCCTGGGATCTGTCCGAATGGTTTTTTCCGTTGAATCTTGCGGGGAAGTTTATTCGCCGCAGAGTGTTGATTCCGGACGGAGAACGGCTGTGGGAGCATTTTTCGATAAAGAAAGCGAAACAAATAGTTGAAAATGAAAATATTCAGATACTTTATTCAACTTCACAGCCTTTTTCCACTCATTTGCTTGCTTTGGAAATCAAAAAAACGTACCCTGAAATACCATGGGTTGCTGATTTTAGGGATGAATGGACTAATAACGCCTTTGTTAAGGCATATAACTACAATCCTGTAAGAATTAGAATTGAAAAACGAATGGAGCGCCGTGTGTTTGAAATGTCGGACGCTGTTGTTATAAACACGCCTTTTATGCGCAACAATTCAGTACGGGATAATCCGGATCTCGAACACAAATTCCATGTTATACCGAATGGATTTGACAAGGAAGATTTTGAGGGTATTACCGAAGGGCCGCCGAACGACAAATTTACCCTAACGTATACGGGCCTGATATATGGAAATACAAGCCCGGAAACGGTATTTAAAGCGATATCGGCGCTTTTCCATGAAAAAAAGATAGATGCGGAGAAAATAGAGCTCTGTTTTGTAGGAAGGTTTAAGGAAAGCAAACTTATCCAGATGGCAAATGTACATGGCGTTTCTGAAATAATGGAGATTCTGCCGTATCATTCGCATAAGGAAAGCATAAGAAAGCTGATGATGTCCGACGCGCTGCTGCTTCTTCTTGGAAAAGGCACCGAAGCAATTTATACGGGGAAGCTCATGGAATACATTAACACAGGCAAGCCTATTTTGGCGTCGGTTCCGGTAAACGGCGCTGCTGCTGCGCTTGTAACCGAAACAGGGACAGGGTTTGTCGCCGACTGTGATGACGTTGAAACGACAGCACGTCATATACAAACTCTTTATGATAGCTGGCTTATCGGTAAAAAGCCTATTTCCCCGAATATCGAATTAATCTCCCGGTACGAACGGCGAGAACTTACCAAAGAACTGGCGGCTGTTTTCGATAGCCTATTCCAGAAGTAACTGACTATTTCCTGTCTTTTTCACCCTTCGCCACCGAAAGCACCCGAACCAGAGCCGCGTACCAACCGGAACGCGGCAGCAGTACCTCGACCCGTCAGCCACCCGCTGTGTTTGCGGTTTTAATTCGCTGTATGTTTCTCATATAAAGAACTATTGTACAATAGGTCAATGAGCAGGTTTAGAACAATATTCCCGCGGGTCCTGGTTCGGGTGTTTCGTTTCCCTTTATTATTCTCCGTCGTCACCGAAATCACCCGAACCACCCGCTGTGTTTTCTGCGTAACTCTCACGGGCTACTCGGAAGAACTATTGTACAATAACGGAAACTATAGCGGAATGAAGCATAGAGATATACAGTCAGAGCGAGGATAAGCAAGTCGACTGTCTGAGCAAAAATGCTTCCTGAAAAAAATATTCCAAGCATTTTTGCGAGTTTCGACTTGCCCGAGCTGAACTGTGTAGCTCTTGCAAATGAAGCTCCTGTTGACGTTATTGTACAATAGTTCAATGAGCAGGTTTTTAACAATATTTCCGCGGATCCTGGTTCGGGTGTTTCGGGTTCCTAGGGCGACAAAGCACCTACCGGCAACACGCTCCAGATCATGATTTACATTTACGGAGAGGCACGGGTCGCTCATTTGCCCGTTCCACGGTTACCTATGTGCAGCAGAGCTTCGGAGCATGTCGCACGTCGTCACCGAAAGCACCCGAACCACCCGCTGTGTTTGCGGTATAAATTCAAATTACTTGCGTATTTCCTTCTGTTGTTAGAAGAACCTTGTGCTTCGCACAAGAACCTTGTAACGGTGTGATGAAATTGCTTGCGTAATTTCTTCCGTTGTTAAAAGAACCTTATGCTTTGCACAAGAACCTTGTAACGGTGTGATGAAATTGCTTGCGCAATTTCTTCCGTTGTTAAAAGAACCTTGTGCTTCGCACAAGAACCTTGTAACGGTGTGAAGAAATTGCTTGCGCAATTTCTTCCGTTGTTAAAAGAACCTTATGCTTTGCACAAGAACCTTGTAACGGTGTGAAGAAATTGCTTGCGCAATTTCTTCCGTTGTTATAATATATTTATCAAGAATGGCTGAAAATAATTGGATAAAGGGAAATACACGTGAAATATAGAAAGGGTGCATAAAAAATGAAAGTATTAGACGAAAAAGGAAAACTCTTTGGTCTTATTAATATTATTGACCTTGCAGTGATTTTAATTGTTCTTCTCCTTGTAGCCGGCGCAATCTGGTATATAAATCGAGACAAACCTTCAGACACCGCAAATATGAAAGATTATATCGTTACAATTAAATGTCCCGGTTATGATTATGATGTTCTTAATGCGATGCATATCGGGGATAAGCTGTATTATGCCGGAGGGTTTATAGACGCCGAAATTATCGAGATTAATAGCGAACCTGCGGAGATTGATGTATATACGTCGGACGGAAGGATTGTCGTACAGCAGCATCCAAAGCTGAAGGATATATATGTTAAAGTAAGGGTTTCCGACTCCCTTGACGATCCTATGATTTTTATCGGTCAACTTCATGCTACGGTAGGAAAGGAAATGGTTTTAAAAACAAGATACGTCGAGATTCCGGCAGTTATTACGGCTGTTGAGGAATAGGGGTAGTAGAATGCATATTCTTGAAGGAAGCATTTTTTATGCACTATATAAAAAATTACTTGTTTTTTACAGAAACAGCTTTCTTTCTAAGGTTGTTTCCGGGATAGTCTGCGCTTACAGGCACAGTTTAGTGGGCAGATGCATAAAAGCCACGGCTAATCGTGAAAGTTCGGCAGATCATTCGGCCTTTGTTAGCGTGATAAAAAAGCTGTTTAATAAAATGGATAAGGCAGCGAAGCGCTTTTCATCCGCTTTTGGCAGATGGAGAAAATCCAGTCTTTTATTTACCGCTGCCGAAGGGATTATCCGTATGTCGAATGAAAAGTTTTTTCCGTTTGTATTCCCTATTTTCGGAACAGGTTATATTATAGGCAGAGTAATACAAAACAGGCTTATGAAAAGGGATATTATCCTGTTTTGTCTGTCTGTTATTGCAGCTGTTCTATTAGCATTTGACAGGGAAAAAATTAAACTGTATGTAAAGAACAGCCTTATTTACAAATTGTATTTATTGGTGTTGGGATAAAGGTGTATAAGATGAATAAAGCAAAAGCTGTATTTGTTTTCATAGGAGTGCTTATATTGGGTCTTACCGCATCGTGGGTAGGCATGCTGCCCGTTATCGCGCTTATAGTTATTACTGTTGCTATTGCCATACTGTTTCTTGATTATGAAAAGGCAACTATTATTGTGGCATTGTATACTGTTTTTGATTTATTTCTAAGGTACATTATTTCACACCCTATTCTTTCGAGCTTATGGGATGAAGCGGCTCTTTTACTATGTGCTGCCGTCTGGCTGTACAAATGGTTTACAAGAACGAAGGAAAAACCATACCGTAAGACTCCGCTTGATATTTCCATTCTTCTGTTTATGGTTCTCGGAGTTATATCCTTATTTATTGCCGCTCCCGATTTTATTATAGGTATCGAGGGGCTAAGGGTTGTAATTCAGTATATGTTCTGGTTTTTCGTCATAACGCAGCTGTTAAAAACGCCCGAAGGCGCAAAAAGGATTTTGAACATACTGGTTATATCGGGTCTTCTGGTAAGCCTGTACGGAATCTACCAGTTTATTGTGGCTGTTGAAATCCCTGCACACTGGGTAGATGAGATGGAAGGAAATGTCCGAACGAGGGTATTTTCAATTTTTACAACTCCGAATATGCTTGCCGGGTACCTTTCATTGATTATTCCCGTTTCTGTCGGATTACTATTCGGTGAAAAGGACAGAATGAGAAAATTATACTACGGCGGAGCCATCTTTTGCATGGGTGTCGCGCTGTTATTTACATTATCACGCGGCGGCTGGATTTTCTGTTTTTTGTCGATGATGGTTTTTGTTTGGCTGAAGAACAGGAAGTTCTTCGTTCCCTGTTTGTTGATAATGGCCGCGCTGTTTGTTTTTACGGTAATATTCGTGCCGTCGGTTGCAAACAGAATTTTGTACCTGCTCTCACCTGAATATATTGAAAGCTCGAGTAAAGGCGGCAGGATTTTAAGAGCAATACAGGGTTTTGAACTTTTCAGGGAAAATTTCTGGACGGGAATGGGGCTCGGCCAGTTCGGAGGATCAGTTGCGCTGAGCCATAAGCTTAACAACACTTTCTCCATGGATAATTATTACCTGAAAACCGCTGTGGAGATGGGTATATTCGGGTTAATCGCGTTAATAGTTTTACTGTACAATACCATTATGTGGTGTTCGCGCGCAATATCAAAGATTAGTGATGCGGCGCAGAAGGACTGGGCGAGGGGCATAACGGCAAGCCTGGCGGGTATCGTGATGTATAATTTGACAGAAAACATGCTGGAAATCCCGCTGATATCGTCATATTTCTGGATGCTCGCCGGAGTTGTTATGTTCCTTGCTTATGGGCGCTCTCATATCGAAGGGGATATGACGTTAAATCCTGAAGACGTTACTCCCCAGGCAAAAGAGACAGGGTAAGCTCCATTGCTTCTTTTACTTTTTCCTCAAGTATCGGTTTTATTGCGTCAAGTTCGCTGCTTATACGTGAAGCGTTGTTCCACACATATGATATTTTTTCCATTAAATCTTCCATTGAAAAATTCCGGTCCCAATTTACATAGGGCTGGTTTATAGATTGCATGAAATAATTGACTTTAGGTTCATAAGCGAGCCCAACCATAGGGATGCTGAGTTTTGCGGCATATATAAGCGAATGAAGGCGCATTCCCACAACCATCTTTACGTTTCCAAAAATCGATAAAGTTTGATCAACCGAGTAGCGGTTCTGCATTATATATCCTTTCTGCTTCATATGATACATTACTTTTTTCAGAAACCGGACATCATCAGGGTGCTGCATCGGAATAAACAAAGGTACAAGGTTGAACTCATCGGCTATTTTATCGGCGAGAGCAGCCAGTATTTTTTCGGAACGTCTAACCTTTTTCCACTTTCTAAGACAAAATGCTGCAAGGTTTTTGTCCGCTGGAACGCCTTCCAGTGAAAGAAGTTTCAGACCGGGGAGGCGATCACCAGGAACAAGAGCCATAGCAGGGTCTGCGGCTATCATTGTAACCGGTTTGGAAACACCGAGAGATTTCAATTCTTCAAACGCGTATGGATCACGCAGCGTAATTACATCCATCCTGTCAAGGATCCTCGCGGCGGCCTTTCTGTTCTTTTTCTTTGTCAAAGGCCCAAGACCGTTGGCCAGAAGCGCGAGCCGTGCGCCTTTTTTCATTGCGACGTGAAGCATAGATAGGTAATACCAAAGCGATCGACTGCTCGTATCATCCTGCAGCAATGTCCCACCCCCTGCGATAAAGAGCCGCGTTTTTGAAAGAACGGATGGTATCCGGAACGGGTGGAAACGATATACAGCCTGAACATGATATAATCTTCTCGTCTCCGATGGGTTGTTTGAAAGAACGATTACCGATATGTCTTTATGATTCTGCTGCAAATGATCGATAAAAGATTGCAGAATTGCATCATCACCGCTGTTCCTGTAACCGTAATAGCCAAGTATAGCGACATCGTATTCTTTTCCGTCTTTTTCGATTTTAGCCTGATGTTTAAAGATCGAGTTATATATATTCAATTGGGTTTCAGTCATCGCGCTGAGGGAGAAATTATTCCTGGCGGATTCATAGAGCTTTTCTCCCATGGCTTTACGTTTATCCGGATCTTCGATAAGTGTAACAAGGTGTTCAGCCAGCGCGTCACTGTCGCCGGGGGTATACAAAAACCCGTTTTCATCCTGGACGAAAAGGTCTTCCAGCCCGCCGACCCTGCTTGAAACGGTTGCTTTTTTCATGCGCGCGCCTTCAAGGATTGCATAAGGGAAACTCTCGCTATAGGAGGCCAGGACATTTATATCAATATGTTCAAAAAATGAATAAGGTTCGGCAACGGCGCCAAGGAAAAAAACGTTATTAGAAATGCCAAGCTGCCTCGCCTTTCTTTCAAGCACCGGCCTTAATTCGTCTCCAGGCCCTCCGATCAGGAATTTGGTATGCGGAAACTTATTAAGTACCTTTTCCGCCGCATCCAGAAAAACGGTATGACCTTTTACGGGGTGAAGCCTCGCGAGGATGCCAACGACAACATCGTCATCTTTCAATTCGATACCGTATTTTTTCGCAAAATCGTCTTTTGGCATAATATCAATGCTGTTGTCAAATGGTATACCGTTATATACGGTATATATCCTGTGAGCGGGAAAACCGCGGCGTATAAGCATTTCTTTATAGTTTTTCGAAACACCGATATAGTAATCGATTAATCTGAGTGCAACGGTGTTTATCAGGCCAAACGTATACATTTTCAGAACGCTGTGCAGGTAATCGAGACGGTAATCGCTGTGTACGGTGGATACAACTGGGATTCCGGTATTTCTTTTTGCAAACACGCCTATCATATTGGCTTTTGCTCCATGCGTGTGCAGTATGTCATAGCCCTCCGATTGTATAATCCGGATTATAGTTTTAATGTCACGTAAAATATTGCCGGAGCGGACAACAATGGCGTCAATGCCCATCGCCTTCGCATCCTCGGTAAACGAGCCGGGTCGAAGACTAATAAGCTTAACGGTTATATGGTTGCTTAATTGTCGTACCAGCGAAAGGACATGGCTTTTTGCCCCGCCTACGTCTCCGCCTCCGATAAGGTGCAATACTTTCATCACAACTCCTTGAGCCCCTTCTTATTTTTTTTATCTTTTAGCCAGTTTACGGCATAATTAACTTCATTGCTAATTTCTTTGCTGGCATATAAGCAAATGAAATAAATCGCGATCCCTAATAAAACAGTAAACAAAAGAGCGATAAAGGATGGTTTTAAATAATTTACGGCAAAGTATACCGAAACGCCCATAACGGCACAGCTAAAAAATATTCTTGCGAGACTTAACAGGTTAAAGCCTATTTTCAGTATTTTTCTGCTTCGTACCAATGAAAGAGTGAGGTATATCAAATATGACAGCGCTGTGCTTACGGCAGCCGCTCTGTAGCCGTAAATCGGAATGAAGGCAATATTTATTCCAAGATTTATTAATGCGCTTATTACGGTATTATAAAACAGGGGTTTTGTGTTTGATGTCAGTTCCCACGCCTTGTTGCTGTATTCTGCCAGGCCGAAGAACAACATGCCTGCCGCGACCCATATAATTACGAAACCCCGTTCATAAAACTGAGGGTCAAGAAAAAGTTTTGATATTGTGTCCGCAAGAATGCTTATACCGGTAAAAGCCGGCATTGAAACAAGAAGAAAATATCTTACCGCCTGGGAAAGAAATTGTTCGGTCTGCGGTTTGTTGTTCTGGCGCCAGGTTTTAAGTATTACGGGATAAACGCCGCGCATTACGGCGACAAGAATCAGAGTAAATACCGAAGACGATATTGAATAGTTCGCATGATATATGCCCATCTTTTCGGTTCCGAGAATAGGAGTGATAACGTACCTGTCCGAAAGGTTAAGCACGCTCATTGTTATGTTTACTCCAACCAGCGGCATACTGTATATAAGAAATTTACGCAAAACCCTTTTCGAAAAAAGCTTAAATTTAATATACCTGTATATACGGGTACGCTGCACGGCAACGAGAATAAAAACCGTATCTACGATTATATGGCTTATAACCGCCGCAGCTGGAGTCGTTGAGTTTGTTTTATAGTAATAAACAAAAAATGTTGTAAGCAGCAGTTTTGCCGTAACCGAGAAGATTGAAAGGGAAAGCAGCAGCTTTGTTCTTCTCGTAGCAGAAAGCACAGATGTTAAAATCTGTGTCGTGTTGTAGGATATAAACATAAAAATAACAAGAATATATAATTGCGTAAGCCAGGTCTCATTATTTCGGCTTAGTATGAATACACCGGCAAGCCCGCCCAACAATATAATCCCGTTTATCAATATCCAAAGAGTAAACGATGTGGAAAAAAACAAAACCCGTTTTTTGCTTCCGTCAAAAGCATTTACATACCTGAACACCGATTGAATCAACCAGCCAAGAAGCAATAGTGTGGAAATATTTACCGTAGACGTAATAATACCGTAAGTACCATATACATCAGGTGCAAAATATCGGGTATACAGCGATATCGTAAGAAGCCCGATCGTGCCTTCGATTATTCTGGCCGGCAGATACAGCATTGTATCCTTTACCATTATTTTTCTTACTTCGTTTGTATTCAATTCATCCACCCGTATATCATCGCTGGCCGCCGCCTCAAAAGGTGGACGGGGCCTGGTTCTCGTAATACTATACTACAGTTAAATGCACATCTCAATATGAAATAAGACGATTTTAAACAATTAATGGAAATTCGCGTTTTGAATATCTTATTTTTCCGGACGCGGCAGGCTCGATTGCGTCAACATATTCAATATCAATATTAATATGTCCCATCACCTTATAAATTTCTTTTATGTACGACATTATTTCCGATTCGATAAACGGATCGTTTTTTATTATTTTCAGAAGCAAATCATGCCTTGTTTTCTGGATTATCTGGAATTGCCTTATGCTTGGATAGCTCCGTGCCAGATTGCAGAAATAAACCGCATGAACATAATTGCCGTCCGAAGATACAAATATATCATCCTCACGGCCCTGCACATTGTCAATTAAAGGAAGGTTTATGCCGCACCCGCACGTTTCATCGGAAAGCGACGCGATATCTCCGAGTTGGTATCTTAAACGCGGCATTGAATAATTGTTTAAGTCTGTTATAATTACAAGCCCGCTTTTTCCGGATTTCAGCGGTCTTTTCGTTTCAATGTCAACTATTTCAACAATCATATTCTCCGCGGATATATGCATTTTGCCGTTTTTGCATTCATATGCTATTATTCCTGCGTCTCTTGCGCCGTATTCGTTGATTACCCTGCACCGGAACGCTTTTTCTATCGTTTCGCGCTGAAAGTCGTAAAGCGTTTCCGCGGTCGATACTATAACTTTAGGACGGTGTTTTATCTGTACGTTGTTTTTTATGACCAATTGGGCCAGAAGATGCAGCGCGGACGCATAGCCGTAAAAATATTTCGGTTTGGAGATATTTATCATCCCGGCGTATTTATGTACCGATTTCGGATTCAGGCTGTAAGCCGAAACGAATATTATGTTTTTTAAAAACCTTTCTTTCATATTATATATCAGTTTTTCGTGATTGCTCAGTTCGAGAGGGTTGCCCCATACCATCAGGCATTTATCGCCTATCGAGATGTCCCACCATGAAAGCGCCCGCCATCTTGCCGCTTCGGAATGTTCCGACGTAGGTCTGTCGATATAAAACCTGACGGGCTGTCCGGTTGAACCTCCTGAACGGTTAGGTATAAGTTTTGATTTGTCGGCATCCGGAAAAATAAAAATGTCCTGCATATCATTAACCTGCTGTTTTGTAAGTATCGGAAAATGCGCGAGGGCTTCAGCCGGCTCTTTCTCTATCACGGGTATAATCTCTTTGTAAGTTTGATATGCAGGTATGTTATTTACACAATGAAGCAGAAGTTTGCGAAGTTTTTCCTTTTGGACACTAATAATTTCACCCATCGGCAAAAACTGGGTCTTGTTCAGGTTTGCCAGATAATCCAACGTATTATTGTTTTTTGCGTATTTTAACATAGGAAATATTATATTTTTTATCGCCGCGGCATTAAGATCCATTATTTCTGCTCCTCCCGAAAACGGATAGTATGTCTTCTGCGAAAACTTAATTATAGTGTACACCATGCAAATGGATTTAACAATCAGGCTTAAAATTAATAAATGAAAAGAAAAAAATCGGAGCTATTGACTCCGATTATATAAAAATTTTTTATTTATAAAAGAAAGGAGGTAAAAGTATGTTAAAAGTATCAGTGTACGTATTTATTATAAGATTTAACGCATATGCAAAACAAGTGACAAAATACACATAAATTTTCTGCATAAAAACTTTATGTTTGTATATTCTATATATTTCGAGATACGCCGATAACCGGGCATTGCTTTATAAACATTCGTACAGCCGGTTTTGCGGTTGATCAATTGTTATGTAAAGATCAACATCATAAAAGCGGTTTTTTTGTCAAATAAGGAATATGAGCGTTATGTTTATTTAAAACCGGTGAGTCAAATGCTTTTATCCTTGATTAGTACCGGTTGATAAAGTAAAATCATTTATAACGGGGCAGAAAGTGTCTTATATGCAGTTTCTTCCGCTGTTTTAGTTTTAAATAGCATAGGTTTATGGGTATAGGGAAATGAATGCTGTTGACGAAAACTCCTTAAAACATATAAAACAACTATCGCCGTTGGTGTTGGCTTTCGTAGGAGATTCCGTATTTGATCTTTTCATAAGAAGCCGGCTCGCGATGAGGAAAAACGAGTCACCGCATAAAATGCATATTAAAGCGACAAGCTATGTCAAAGCGGAAGCTCAGGGAAGAATTGCGTTACGCCTTTATGATATGCTGGATGATGAAGAAAAGAAGATTTTCAGGCGCGGCAGAAACTCAAACCCGGCTACTGTTCCCAAAAACGCCGATATGACTGATTACAGGCATGCGACTGCTTTAGAAACAGTTTTGGGTTATCTTTACCTAACCGGTAATTATGGGCGCCTGAACAAGCTGATGAATGCGGCGGCCGGAATTATAGAACAGGAAGGTGCGGTTGATAGTGAAAACAAGTGATAGATATCCCTCTAAAAGAACTGCCGCGAAAGAAACTCCGATGGCCGGCAAAGATGCTGGCGAAACAGGAAGGATTGAAGGCAAGAATGCCGTTATTGAGGCTTTCCGGGCAGAACGACCGATTAACAAAATCTATATTGAAAAGAATATGAATGACCCGGTGTTAAAAAAGATTTATGCAAATGCTCGGGAACGGGGAATCGTCATTACGTTTCTCGATAAGGATAAACTGGACAGAATGTCGGTTACGCGCGGGCATCAGGGTGTTATTGCCGAAGCTGCGGCAGTGGATTATGTTGATATTTCGGATATTGTCAAAACAGCTGAAACGGCCGGTCATCCTCCATTAATACTAATACTTGACGGTATTACCGATCCGAACAATCTTGGAGCAATAATCAGAACCGCGGAATGCGCCGGCGTCGATGGCATTATCCTGCCGAAAAAGCGCTCGGCGTTATTGTCGCCTGTTGTGGCAAAAGTTGCAGCCGGAGCCGCGGAACATATCCCGATCTCAAAAGTGACAAATTTAACAAGGGTAATAAATGATTTGAAAAAGTCCGGTTTTTGGATTATTGGAGCGGATATGCAAGGCGAAACGATATATTACGAATATGATTATTTACACCCTACGGCAATCGTAATAGGAAGCGAAGGAAACGGAATCAGCCGTCTTGTAAAAGAAAACTGCGATATACTGGTAAGAATACCGCTATACGGGAAAATAAACTCTTTGAATGCCGCAACTGCTGCAACGCTGATTGTATTCCAAGCAGCAAGGAAAAGGGAGGAAGCAGGCTATAGGCATTAGGATGTCTGCCCGCGAGCTTTTGTCCGATGTTCCGGCACAAGCTTCGAATAAAGAGAATATGCAGTATTCGGTCAGGAACCGCAAAAAGAATTTTGTTATGAATACGGTCGCAGATGATGTGATCAAAGTGTTGAAAAACATGGCAAAGGATGGCGACCATAAAGTAAAAGGCCGCTGAAGGAAAAGGAATTGGTCTTGAGTAAATGGATAAAAAGAGATATAATCTTTAATGATTATGGTATGAATTTGAAAGGAACCAAAGGTAAATGGATTTTGTTGTATTGGGTGTGGTATTTGGTCCTGTAGTTCTTTTATTTATATCATTTCTTATCCCGCAGGGAAAGGCAAGTCGTATTTTTATTGAAATATCCGCCGTTTTATTTTTTCTAACCGCAGTGTTTTTGTTTGTTTATCCGGCTTCCTATATGTTTAATTTATATATTCCCCATATTGTATGGAAATTGGTTACATTGTTAACCGCAGTTTTTGTTTTTATTCGTTCAATATTGGACAAGCATTATATCATATCTGTGCTTTCTTTTACCCAGTCAATAATACTGGCTGTATTTGAAATAATAAACTCGCCGGAAGAGGCCGTTCCATTCGTAACATTTGACTATAACGGTAAAGTTTTGCTGCTGGCGGGTTCTTGTATAATTGCGTTTTTTATTCCGATAACGTTAATTTATCTTAAGAAATATTTCAGCCAAAAAAAAGCAGCTAAAAAACAGGAAAGACAGATTGAAGCGGGAATTCTTCTTTTGATGGCCGCATTTGCTGGCCTGGTCGCAGCTAACAGTTTCACGGGTTTGTTTTTATTCTGGCAGTGGATGTATATAGCAGTCGGACTTTTTTTGAGAACGTTTCAAAACAGCGAACGAAAACCTGCAGCGGGTATGCATATTGTTCAACAGGCCGTGCTTACGGTGTGGATGGCTTCGATCCCGTTTATCTATCAAAAAGCCGGCTCCGTACAAATAAACGGTTTGGATGCCGGTTTCGGAGAATCCCGCGTACTGATTGCCGTGATGGTTTTTGCATCGGCAATCGTCTGCGGATGCCTTGTTCCCGATAAAAGCATATGGAATAAACTTTTTTCGATGCCTGCTCCCGTTTCCGGTATAACTGCGCTTATTATGTCCGTTATATCTCCGGTTGCGGTTTTGCTTAAGTTTGTATTTCTGCTTACGGGAGTTAACAATGTAATTCTGACGCTGGTTATTATTTTCGGAAGCCTTGTTATGGTTGGCGGCGCCTACTATTCGTGCGTAGCCCGAAAAGCAGCGCAAATATTGCAGGGCATTTTAATGTCCGTCGCCGGATGGGGAATATCAACGGTTTTTATAAGCAGGGAAAGCATGTTTTTTACTGTCGGATACACTGCCGCTTCAGCAATTACTGTCACTTTTCTTTTTGCATGCATAACAATACTGGAATATATAAAGGGAACACAGGATGTAGAGAAAATGTATAACCTGCGGAGAGAAATGCCGGAGATGACGTTTTTCATGTCGGCCGCGATGCTGCTGTTCCTGTTCGCGCCGTTTTATTCCGCTCTGCAGAGATTGCTGTTTGTAAGGTTTTTGGCCGATAATCCGGTCTCAATGCTGCTTACGGTTGCGGCGCTGGTTTTAGTTTCCGCGGTGATATTCAGATGGCTGTCGGTTCTTTTATCCGCCGGAGACAAAACAAGCATTGAAATTGATACTTACCCTGTCATATTCCGGGTTATTCTGCCGTTGTTTTTTGTTTTTACAGCAGCGGCAAACCTTTCACTCGGCAGTCTTTACCGGTACTTCGGGCGGCAGCCGATACCGATGGGCAGTTTACCTGCAGAAAATATTGAGAAGTATTCAAACCTTGAAGGCTTTTTATATATGCTTAAGCCCGGAAAAGGACTGATCTATACCGGTGGTGTAATTGTTATTCTTGCTGCCTGTTTCTATGCAATATACAGGTTTGGCAAAGCAGAAGAATACGCCGGTAACAGTGATTCCCGGGTTTTTTACCATTATTCGCTTACCGCATGGATTCCAGCCGGAGCCAATCCGGGGTTTATAATTAGAGCAGCGTGGATTTCACTGGCGGCATTAATTACAGGGGTGGCGTTGTCATGCTTGAAGTAATCCTTTGGTTTATCGGTATAGTTATCATAGTACCGGTTATATATCTGGTTGAGAATTTAATATTAAGCGCAGTGCCCGGTCAGAACAGATCGTATCCGCTTCAACCGATATACAGGTTAATCAAGCACTTTTCAAAAACGGATTATCACAATCGCCCTCTGACACGCTGGTTTCCTGTCGGAGCATGTCTTTTTGCGCTTGTAACCCTTTACTTTGTGTCCGCCGGAGAAAATATACTTTTAGTACTTTCCGGACTGGTTATGATGGAGTTGTTTATTCTTGTCGGTGCATGCAGCACAAAGGAAGCATATGGAATAATGGCCGCGCAGAGAGGGCTCTCAAGGCTGACGGTATGGTCTTTTGCGCTAATGATTGCGGGTGCGTCGTTATATAAAGCAGTTGGAACGCTTAAGTTGTCGCTCGTGGTCCAATACTCTGCCGGGAATGTTTTGCTCGCCAGGCTTCCGCTCGTTGCTACAGGCTTGTTTGCGGCAGCGATGATAAAAGGGAATCTAGGGTACTTTGATTTTGGTATCAACGCAAATACGATGTCGTTTCTCGATACGGCACTATATACTCCGTATGGCGGGCGAAGCCTTGGCGTTATTCAATTGACGCAGTGGATTGAAACAGGCATCTGGCTCAAGCTCATATCTTACTTTTTGCCGTGGCAGCCCTGGATATCGTTCTTGGTTTCGGCAGTTTTTTATCTTGCCGCGATGCTTCTAAACGCTGTTGTACCGAAAATGCCATGGAAAAAGGTTATGATGAACTCATGGATATGGGCTGGAGGATTGCCGGCTATAAATTATATCTGGCTATATATGCTATGAAGGAGTTGGTGTAATGTCCTGGTTGAACGGAATAAGGGCCAAAAGCATATCGGTAATGCTTATAAACGCGGGTGGGTGTACGGGCTGCGCCCGTCAGTTTCAGGCCGCGTTACTGCTTGATTCCGGCAAAGGAATAACTTTAACCGGTAATCCAAGGCACGCGGATGTTCTATTCGTGGCAGGATGTATCAATAATAAGTCTGCGGACTATTTAAAAGAAATAAATAATAAAATGCCTTCTCCTAAAGCGGTTATCGCTGCGGGAGCGTGTGCGTGCGAGGGAAGCCTGTTCCGCAGTGAAGAAAACGGAATTAATCCGCTTGAGAAAGTTTTGCCTGTTAATACATATGTGCGAGGGTGTATACCTGAAATGGACAAGATGCTGGAAGCCGTTATAAATGTCGTTGAAGACGGTTATAAAGAGTATAAAGACGGGTGGGATCATGATACGGAACTTGAGCGATAAACGAAGCGCGTCGCTTTTGAGTAAATTATTCGGTTTTAAATCTATGGGGTTTGAATTGCTTCTTATTGAGGCTTATGGAGATAATAACAAGATTACTGTTAATTATCTGTTAGAAAAAGAAGGCCAATTTGAATCCGTTGATATTACTGTTTCTGAAAACACGGCCATACCGTCGGTTACGCTTGTTTATCCCCGCGGTGAAAGAATGGAAGCCGATATCGAACAAAGATTTCCGGTGCTGTTTAATCGAAAATCTGTTGAAGTGATTGATGAAGAAGGTTATTCATTAATTGACTGGGGGCCGTTTCATCCGCTGCTTACTGAACCTGTTTTATTCCATCTGTTGATGAAAGATGAAGTAATAAAAAAAGTATCGTTTGAAACAGGCTATAACTACAGGGAAGTTGAAAAACTGTGTACCGGCAGGAAGGTTTGGGATATTCCCGATATACTTGAAAGGGTCTCAAGCGCAAACGGTATTTCATTATCTCTTGCGTTCGCTTCTGCTGTCGAGGATATAAACGGGTTTTATATCCCGCAGAAAGCCCAATGGGTTAGATTGGTTATTAATGAAATGAGCTGTGTTAATGCAAATTTGCATGGATTGTATAATACGGCCCGGTGCCTTGGGTTATACAGCGACAGTGTCCGTATTTCCAGGCTTGTTAATCTATATCGTGAAGCCGCGGGATTAATTTGCAGTCACCCGCTTCTTTTCGGGATTATCGGGATAGGAGGCATTAACAAGGATATCCCTAAGGATACTTTTTATGCTGCAAATGCTGTTTTGCAGGAAATAGAAAGCGAACTTGCGAATATAAGGAAGAGATGGGAAAGCACCGCGGCCATTGCAAAAAGGTTAAGAACGACAGGTTTCATTGACAGCGAAACTGCGATGACGGCATCGGGAAGGCTCGCGCGTGCGGCGGGGAATGCGGTTGATTCGAAAAAATATTCGAAGCTTCCGTATGATGAACTTCCCTATACTGTACCGGTTCGGGAAGATAGCAATTGTTATGCGCGTACTATGTTGAAATTCGATGATTTAACCCAGTCTCTCAGGCTAATAGATATGGGCATTGAAAATATGCCGAAGGGAGAAGTGAAACTGGAAGCCAAAATGAAAAAAAGCGGCGAAGCGCTTGCCAGGGAACCGGGAGCGGAAGGTGAAGTGATTGTGCGTGTTAAGCTGGAAAAGGATACTGTTGATTATATATTTTTCAGAAATGATACGACCGTAAATATTTCGTTTTTGCCCGGCTGTCTGAATGGAGCGGAGCTTACAGATCTTCCGCTGATTGTATCCAGTTTAGATCTTGATTTGTCCGGCATGGAAAAATAAACGATAAGCCTTGATACAGGCGTATTAACCATATTTGTTGTTTGTATACAATAAACAAAAAAATATTCACAAAACACATGTCATATGTTAATATAGCAATAGAGGTTTTGTGATTGGTCGTTTTTTTTGTTTTGATAAAGATTAATAGGCAGGTTCTGTCCTGCCGGTATTATTCCATTGTGTTTGACGGTAATAGTATTGATTGTCGGAACAGGTATTTTTCAGCAATGCAATAAAATGGAATGATTTTTTATTGAAGATGAGGTGATACAATGCTTTTAATAAATAAACTATTTGCCGGCGGTGTTGCTGTGCCTCACCGTAAAAATACGGCAGAAATGGAAACAGTTGTAATGGATACGCCATCAAAGGTGATAATTCCGATGGCCCAGCATAGCGGACCGCCCTGCCGTCCAACAGTGAAAAAGGGGGATATTGTAAAGGTAGGGCAGTTAATAGGCGACTCGGACGCATATATATCCGCTCCGATACATTCAAGTGTTTCAGGAATTGTAAAAAGGGTTGAACCGATGCTTTATGCCAGCGGGCATTTGGTAATATCGGTTGAGATTGAAGCTGATAATAAGCAAGAGTTATCTGAAGATATAAAAGCTCCGTCTGTTAATAACAGGGAGCAATTTATTGAGGCTATAAGAGGATCAGGCCTTGTAGGGCTCGGAGGAGCAGGTTTTCCGTCACATGTAAAGCTGAACCCTCCAAAAGATAAAAAAATTGATTATTTAATTATAAACGGAGCCGAGTGCGAACCCTATATTACTTCCGACTACAGGGAATGTATTGAGTTTGCGCCGTATATTATAAAAGGGATACAACTCGTGCTCGATATGCTTGAAATTCCCAGGGCGATTATCGGAATTGAAGACAATAAGCCGAAAGCGATAAGCCTTTTAAAGGAAAAAAGTAAAAATGACAGCAGGATATCGGTTTATTCGCTCCGCTCCCGTTATCCGCAGGGTGCTGAAAAAACTTTGATATATACGGTTACCGGGAGAAAAGTACCACCGGGTAAACTTCCGGCCGATGTCGGATGCCTCGTATTTAACGTTAACAGCATTTCATTTATGGCAAAATACGTTGAAACAGGCATACCGCTTATTAAAAAACGGGTTACGGTTGATGGCCCCGTTGTAAGGGAACCAAAAAATGTTGAGGTTTTAATAGGAACTTCAATCGGCGATGTTTTTGAATTCTCCGGAGGTTTCCTGTCCAAGCCGTATAAAGTGTTGATGGGCGGTCCGATGATGGGCATCGCCCAGTATTCACTTGAAACATCGGTTATAAAAAATACTAATGCGATATTGGCGTTTGACAAAAATGAAGGGGATCTCCCGCCGGAAACCCCATGTATACGCTGCGGGCGGTGTGTGGCGGCTTGCCCTATGAATCTGCTGCCGCATGAGATAAACCGTTTCGTAATGGCCGGAAGGTATAACGAATTGGACAAATTTCATATACTCGACTGTATTGAATGCGGGAGCTGTTCGTATGTATGCCCTGCGAAAAGGCATCTTGTCCAATCGATACGCCTTGGCAAGGATGCTGTCAGAAGGAATGCAAAGAAAGCTTAGGATAAAAGGATTGGGGTGAATTATACTTGGATAATAGATTGTATGTTTGTTCTTCCCCTCACTTACGCGATAACTGTACAACGACCAAAATAATGCTGGATGTGATTATTGCACTACTGCCTGCCGTAGTAGCGGGGATATGGTTTTTCGGGTACCGCGCTGCTGTAGTTATACTTGTAACCGTTATAACCGCCGTAGCAGCCGAATATTTAATGCGAAAAGGTTTAAAGAGAGACAATACGATATCGGATTTAAGCGCGGTTGTTACAGGGCTTTTACTGGCTTTAAACCTTCCTCCGGCGATACCTCTGTGGATCGCCGCAGTAGGAGCGGTTATTGCTATTGTGATAGTAAAACAGCTATTTGGCGGTCTTGGACAAAATTTTATGAACCCCGCTCTTGGGGCAAGGGCAATTCTTGTTGCAGCATGGGCTAGCTCAATGACTACGTGGACGCAGCCGTTCGGAGAAACCGTTACAACAACGGCTACCGCTACTCCGGCGGCGGACGCGGTTGCAAGCGCTACGCCGCTTGCAGCCTTGAAAGAAGGAATATACGGCATTTATTCGTACGGTGATTTATTCTGGGGCAATATAGCCGGGTGTATTGGAGAAACATCGGCCTTTGCGATTTTACTCGGATTTGTATACCTGCTTGTAAAAGGAGTAATATCGTGGCATATACCGGTAATATTTACTGCTACCACTGCGGTCATGACATGGATGCTCGGACCTGACGGAATGTTTACCGGGGACCCGCTTTATCATGTTCTGTCGGGCGGGCTTTTACTCGGAGCTGTTTTTATGGCTACCGATTATGTTACATGTCCGGTAACGAAAACCGGTGCCGCCATATATGCTTTCGGGTGCGGTTTATTGACGGCGTTATTCAGGCTATACGGCAGTATGCCCGAAGGCGTATCGTTTGCAATAATTCTGATGAATGTAGTAACGCCTCTTATTGATAGGCATACGATACCTGCCAGCTTTGGAGGTGAACGTAATGTGGGATAGCATTATAAAACCTGCATTAGTACTTTTTCTTGTCTGTGCGGTAACAACAGGGGCATTGGCCGTTGTTAATCGCGCTACTGTTGATGTTATCGAGCAAAGGACGAATGCTGAGCAAGAAGAATTTCGCAAACAGGTGCTTGATAATGCCGACAGTTTTAAGCAAATTGAACTTGGATCCGGGAACGAGGCTGTTAAGAATGTATATGCCGGGTACAGGGATGGAGAGCTTGAAGGATATGTAGTCAATATAACCGCGAAAGGATACGGCGGCGATATTGGTATGATAGTCGGAGTGGATAAAAACGGTACCGTGACAGGGGTAATTATCGGAGACAATGAGGAAACTCCGGGCTTGGGTACAAAGGTCTTTGAGCCTGATTTTATAAACCAGTTTGAGCAGGTTGGTGTCAATGACGAATTAACCGTTGTAAAACAAAACAGGAAATCGACAAATGAAATACAGGCGGTAAGCGGCGCAACGATTACATCGAGGGGTGTAACGCAAGGAGTGCAGGCTGCTCTTGATATAACGAAAAAATTAATGGAAGAAGGGAATTGATATGGCAAAACCATCATCTAAAGCTTTTTCCGTTTTAAAAAACGGGATTATGAAGGAGAATCCGGTACTAAAGATGGTATTGGGCATGTGTCCTTCCCTTGCTGTTACGACAATGGCCAGAAACGGGATAGGAATGGGTATAGCGGCAACCTTTGTATTAACCGGTTCAAATATCGTAATATCTTTTATACGCAAAATTGTACCCGATAAGGTGAGGATCCCCGTTTTTATAACTGTTATTGCGGGTTTTACTACCATTGTGCAAATGCTTCTCAACGCTTATTTGCCGGATGTATATAAAGAGCTTGGTATATATATCCCGCTTATAGTGGTTAACTGCATTATTCTTGCACGAGCCGAAATGTTCGCAAGCAAAAACGGCGTCGGGCTGTCCATCCTCGATGCACTTGGTATGGGCGGCGGCTTTACAATAGCGCTTCTGATAATAGGTTCGGTGCGTGAAATTCTTGGCGCCGGAACATGGATGGGATTGACACTTACAAAAGATATTATTGATCCTGCGGCAATAATGATACTGCCTCCCGGCGGGTTTCTTGTGTTTGGCTTTATTATAGCGGTTATAAACAAGATTTCCGTATTGAAGGTTCGGAATAAGGAAATATCGTCAGGGTGCGGCATGAATTGTGAAGGCTGCGCCGGGCAGTCCGGTGAAAACGGAGGTGACGCACAATGAGGGAAATAGTTCTGATAGCGCTTGGGGCTATCCTTGTTAACAATTTTGTTTTATCCAGATTCCTCGGCATATGCCCGTTTCTCGGCGTGTCAAAAAAGTCGTCAACAGCCATTGGGATGGGCGGCGCGGTTATCTTTGTCATGACACTTGCGTCGGCGGTAACATGGACAGTATACAGGTTTTTTCTTGAACCGAATAATTTGGATTATCTCCAGACAATAGTGTTTATCCTTGTTATTGCGGCATTGGTGCAGTTTGTCGAAATTGTTTTAAAGCGGTTTGTTCCTGCCTTGTTCAAAGCGCTCGGAATTTATTTGCCGCTTATTACCACTAATTGTGCTGTCCTTGGCGCTGCGTTATTGAATATTGAAAGAAATTACAATCTGTTGCATTCGGTGGTTTTCGGACTGTCGGCGGGAATAGGGTTTACACTTGCGTTAATTTTGTTTTCGGGGATAAGGGAAAAGCTTGAGTTTTGTGATATACCTGACGTTTTTCAAGGGCTTCCGATAACTTTTATTGCGGCTGCGCTTGTTTCGGTCGCTTTCACCGGATTCAAGGGATTGTTCGGAATATAGGCGATATTTTATTATTGGTTTTATAACAGTTACGAGAAATTTATGATAGAAGGTGGATTTATGACAGAGATAGGAATTCCTGTTATCATTGTGTCGGGTTTGGGTCTTTTGTTCGGGATTGTGCTTTCCTACGCGTCAAAAAAATTTGAAGTTAAACCGGACGAAAATATTGAAAAAATTCGCGAACTTTTGCCCGGCGCAAACTGCGGCGCATGCGGTTTTACGGGCTGTGATCAGTACGCGGAGGCTGTTGCGGGAGGAGCCGGGATCAACCTTTGCCCTGTCGGCGGCTCGGATTTGATTGAAAAAATTGCGGATATTATGGGCAAAGAAGCTGCCGACTGCGAGAAATATATCGCTCGTGTTATGTGCAAAGGCACATGGAATAATGTTTCAATAAAATATGATTATGACGGTATAATCGATTGCCGCGCGGCGGCGGAAATGGCAGGAGGGCCGTCTTCATGCATATACGGCTGTGAGGGTATGGGAAGCTGTAAAAAGGTATGCCTTTTTGGCGCGATAGAAGTGGAAAACGGCCTTGCCAGGATTATTGAGGAAAAATGTGCCGGCTGCGGCAAATGCATTGCCGAGTGCCCAAAAGACATAATTAAAATGGTGCCTGCCAAGTCTGAATATTCGGTAAGCTGCAGCAACCATGAAAAAGGAGCGGCAGCGCGAAAAAACTGCAAAGTTGCGTGTATAGCCTGCCAGAGGTGCGTTAAGGAATGTCCCGAAAACGCTATAACAATTGTTGATTTTTGTGCGGTTATTGATACGAATAAATGCGTAAACTGCGGAAAGTGTATTTTGGTATGTCCCACGGGAGCTATCAACAAGTACACCGGGTATCATTAAATATACAGGCAACCCGCTTTTGCGTTAATAAAAAATATACCCCGCCTCCAAAGAGGCGGGATATATTTTTTTGGATTTGTATATATAAGCGGCGGGTTTTAAATTTTAAAAAGGGTAACAGCGCTTTCAAGTTCTTTGGCCATTTGGTTCATTTCCTTTGCAAGGTTTGTAAGAACTTCCGCGCTGGCCATTTGCTCCTCGGTGCTTGCGGAAACTTCTTCGGAAGTTGCCGCTGCTTCCTCGGATACCGCTGAAATGTTTTCCATCGCAGTCAGCGTCTTTTCTTTCAAAGTAATCATATTGGAGACCGAACTTTCCATATCCTTCATATGCGACGTGATTTTCTTCATTGAAGCTGATATCGTGTTAAACGCCGCGTCGGTTTGTTCAACGACAAGCATTTGTTCATTGATGATTTCACTCGAATTATTTGCTTCAGACACGGCCTGTTCCGTTTTATTATTTATAGTGTTTATAATATTGTTAATCATTATTGATGCTTCTTTTGACTGATCGGCAAGCTTTTTAACTTCCTCGGCGACAACCGCAAATCCGCGTCCTGCTTCTCCGGCACGGGCAGCCTCAATAGCGGCGTTAAGCGAGAGCAGATTGGTTTGTTCCGCTATCCCGACAATTAGTTTTGTAATTTTTCTTATTTCTTTCATATCATTGTTAAGGCTGTTAATTTCATCAACAATTTTCTGGGACGCGTTTCTTGTTTGCTCCGCTTTATGATTCAGGGTTTTCACTGTGCCGATAGCGTCAATACTGATTTTCTCGGTATCGGATATCAATGATGAAATGGTCGTCAGATCGCTGATTGCCTTATTTATTCCGTTGGAAAGATCATTCATGTAATTAACGCTCTGGGCTACCTCCTCAGCCTGTTCGGAAGAGCCTTTTGCGACTTCCTGAAGCGTCATCGCAATCTGTTCCGAAGAAGCATATGTTTGTTCAGAAGAAGCGGAGATTTTTTCGGAGCTGTTCAGAACATTCTCGACAGACAACTGGACTTTTTGAATCAGAATTTTTATATTTTGTATCATATCATCATAATTTGAAATAACCTCGCCGATTTCATCATTGCTTTTATCGGTTACCACTTCGGTCAGATCACCTTGCTTTGCTTTTCTCATAAGGTTTACAAGCTTTGATAAAGGATTGGATATACTGCCGGATATCGTAAATGCAAGGACAACTGAAAGCAGAAGGCCTATGATAGCTATTATTATAATCAGCCTTCCAATCGCATTCGACGCGGTGTAAAAAAAGCTGTAAGGCGTGATTGTTACGATATAGAACGGTGTTTTGTCGATCTTATAATAATTACATTCGGAGTTTCCGTTGATATTCATTGTAAAAGAAGATGAATTCAGCCCGGATTTATAAAAATCATTTATTCTTTCAACAAGCTGTGTATTGGGGTGTAATTCTCCCCTGGACATATCATCCCGGTTGGAATATATTATTTGCCCTTCCTCGGTAATAAAATACACATCCACTGATTCGCCAAGCTCAAGCGAATTGAAAAATGAGTTAATTGACTCCGGTTTTATTGAAATAAACAAATTGCCTAACGTAACGCTTGTGTTAATGTTTAATGCTTTCCTGGCATACACTGTTTTTCCTGATTCGTCAATATACCACCTGGCGTTTTCAGGTTCGTCCGAAAACATGACATTAAGGTCATCAAAGGGTATTCCGAATTCTTTAGATCCGACATATATGGGTGATTCCCCCGATGCGGGATAAAAGATAATGTCCGATATTGCGCTGTTTTGCGATGCTCTGTAGGTCATATCCCGCGAAATATCATTATAAAGGATTATTTTATCATACATTTCCATTTCGCCGTACTTATCAAAATTGTCCTGGATTAACGAAGAGAATATAAAACTGTTTGCCTCCTCCATACATTTTGATAATTCTATCTGCACATTCGAACCAAACTGCATTACAACCTGTTCGGTATATTGCCTGACAATATCCGAAACAACATTACGGGACCTGTTGTATGCCGAAATTCCGAGAACGATAAGAGGTGTCATTGACAGTAACAGGAATGAGATAATAAGCCTCCATCGTATTTTTATTCTTCTTAATAAACTTACGTCGGTCCTGGTGAATATTTCGGTTATTGCCCGTTTGAATTTTGACTGTTTGAATTTTGCAAGTGATTGAGCCAGTGAAAAGTTTTTATTGCCGGCCGCTTTTTCTTTTCTTTTTATTAACATAACAATCTCCTCCGGATTAACTACTCAATAATTTATCGGCAATTGGTTTTTTATAGTTAAGCTTTCACGGAAGATATAGATAGTTGAGAAATACTCCTAAACGTAAAATATACTTTATTTATACCCGAAAACATGTAATAATAAAACATAGAAAAAATGCTTTAGCTGTTGCCGTTTTTTCAGACTTTGCAGTACTGTCATCGTATATATTTTAATAATACTCCATATTTGAAGTATTACCGAAGGGATATATAAATGGAAGAAAGGGAAATAATTGAGAGATGTCTTAACGGAGAAACCGATTGTTTCAGTTATCTTGTACTAAATTATAAAAAGCTTGTTTATTCTATTGCCCTTCGGTTTTTCAAAGATCCGCACGCTGCGGAAGATATTACTCAGGACGTTTTTTTGAAGGCATATAGAAAACTGCATATGTACGACAGCAATATGAAATTTTCCGCATGGATTGGGCGTATTACGCATAATACCTGCATTGATGCGATAAGAAGGAATAAGAACCATTTGACGGTAAGCACCGAAGAGCAGGATGTACAGGCTTATGGAGATCCTCCTGATGAAATGGTAATTAAAAAAGAAAGAAAAGAATGGCTTGAAGAGCAAATAAGGCTATTGGCGCCCGGATATAAAACACCGCTTTTGCTATTTCACAAAGGGGGCCTTAGCTACGAAGAAATTGCAAAGAGCATGAATGTTCCGATAAGCATTGTAAAAAACAGGATATACAGGGCAAGAAAAATGCTTAAGGAAAAAATGGCGTCTTTTTACAGGGAGGAATAGCCATGCATGTAAAAGAAAGAGATATTGCATTATTTATAGAGAATTCCCTCAAACCTGAAAAGCAAAGAAAGGTTGAACAGCATTTGTCAATATGCGGATTATGCAGGCGCAGACTTCGTCAATGGGAGAGCCTGTATAATACGATTGAACTGTTGGATTCTGATTTTGAACTTGACGGGCTGGAGGAAAAAGTAATTGATAAAATAAAAAATACTGTTTCAAATGCAAAGCCCGGGGATAATGTTCTAAAAATTCCGGTTTTTCTTGTTGCTGTTTCTTTTGCATTAATTATATTGACAAGTATTGTATTCATTCCCATAAATAAAATTATTAACGGTCTGGCCGACAATATTGCAAGTTTAATCCTGAATGCGGGCGTTAACCTGATTCAAAAGATAAAATGGCCGTTGACCAACATAATAAGCTTTGTATTCGCTGACAGGACAGGAAATATCATGTCGGTTATTTCTGCGGTCATACTGATAATCGGCGGAGTGTGCTTTTTAATTTCAAACATATTTAACAAAAAACTAAAAAGGGCGTAATCTGCAAATGATTGCGCATTAATTCCCGCGGGCACTGTATTGGGTGTTGTTCAACATTTTTATTTGAAAACCCTTTTTTGTCATTGTATAATATTTATGTCTGTTGGAAGAATCATATAATAGAAAATAAAAAATATTAAAGATAGTTTATTATTTACAGGGGGAAACAGAATGATAAAAAAAGAAATAGTAATAAGCAACGAGTCTGGCCTGGAATCAAAGGCAGCTGCCCGGTTAATCCAGAAGGCTTCGTGTTACGAAGCTAATGTATGGATTCAGAAAGGGGAGCGGAAAGCAAACGCAAAAAGTCTGCTGGGTGTTTTATCCCTTGGAATAAGCAAAGGAGAAAAAGTGCTACTGATAGCCGACGGGAACGACGAAAAGATTGCTCTGCATGAACTTGAAATGTTTGCAAACAGGGGTATGACGGACTGAAAAGAAAGTGCGGAAAATGAATAAAATAAAGGAAATACTGGATAATATCCCGAATTCTTCGGGAGTATATTTAATGAAAGACAAATCTGGAAAGATAATATATGTGGGTAAAGCTAAGGTATTAAAGAACAGGGTCAGGCAGTATTTCCAAAATACCGATCAGAAAGATCCGAAAACACGCGCGCTTGTTTCCAGAGTTAATAATATTGAAACGATAACCACAAAAACCGAGGCCGAGGCATTAATTCTTGAGAATACGCTCATAAAGATGCACAGGCCGAGGTACAATATACTGCTTAAAGATGACAAAACATACCCTTATATCAGGATAACAGCACAGGAGGAGTTCCCGAGAATTGAAATAACCCGCAAAATTTATAATGATGGCTCGAAATACTTCGGTTCATATGTAAAACCTTCCGATATACGCAAATCAATTGAGCTTCTAAGAAGAATATATCCTATCAGGACCTGCAAAAGGAAGATTACAGGCGATAATCCCCAGCGTCCCTGCCTCTACTATCATATACGGTTATGCTCAGCTCCCTGCGCGGGTAAAATCGATCAGGAATCCTATAATGAAATTGTAAATGAAGTCTGCAGGTTTTTGGAAGGAAGGCATGATGAGATAACTAACAGCCTTGAAGAAAAAATGAAAAAATACGCCGACAGCATGGAGTTTGAAAAGGCTGCCGCGGTAAGGGACAAACTGGCCAGTATACGCAATATAACCGCAAAACAGCTTGTTCTTTCGACAAAAATGGAGGACCGGGATTTATGCGCTCTTGTACGCGATGAAGTCGACAGCATCGTTGTTGTTCTGTTTGTACGGGCGGGCAAACTTGTCGGCAAGAATTCGGGTTTGCTTGAGAGTACTTACGACATGTCCGACGCTGAAGTAATGGAAACATTTATCTCCCAATTCTACGGGAACGGACGCGTAATTCCACAAGAAATACTTATCAGCCATGAGGTGTCAGGAATTGAAATACTACAGGCATGGCTGCGGGATCTGCGAGGCAGGTCCGTAAAAATTATCCGGCCTTTGCGCGGCGAAAAAAAGGCCTTTATTGATATGGCGCTGAAAAATGCACGGGAAGAATTTGAACGGCACAGAATGGTAAATTATACGGCCCGCGAAAGCAGGGAAAAAGCTCTGAAAAAACTTGTTGAGCACGTCGGACTCGGAGAAATCCCGGAAAGAATAGAAGCGTACGATATCTCCAATACGGGCGGTCAGGAAATGGTCGGCGGCATGGTTGTTTTCAAGGACGGGCTGCCTGCTCCGGATAATTACAGGAAGTTTTCGATAAAAAACGTATATACTCAAAATGACTATGCATGTATGCAGGAAATCCTGTACCGGAGATTTAAACGATTGCTCGATTCATCAAGTGACAAAAGCTTTAGTGAAAAACCCGATCTGCTGCTTGTGGATGGCGGAATAGGGCATGTGCATGCCGCGCAGGAAATTCTCGACGAATTTGATCTCGACATTCCTGTTCTTGGTATGGCGAAAGACAACAGGCACAAAACCAATATGCTGATAAACGACAGTGTTAATATTGCGCTGAACAGTGATCCTGATCTTCTTAAATTTATTTCAAAAATCCAGAATGAGGTTCACAGGTTCGCGATTGAATATCACCGTCAAATGCGGCAAAAAAGCCGGAAAAAATCCATTTTGGATGATATACCGGGTATTGGTCCGAAAAAAAAGAAACTGCTGCTTAAAGAATTCGGTTCCGTTAAAAGAATACGGACGGCAACCGTTGAGCAGTTGTGTCAGGTGAAAGGAATCAACCGGAAACTCGCCGATGAAATTAAACGTTTTCTTAATTAATTCTGTTTATGGAAAAGTGTTTTTTCATCCTGGCCGATAAATCCGTATCTGCATACGATTTCGTTGCACAGCACATTAAAACAATAATCATATTTAATGCGTTGAAGCCATAAGATTAAAACACGTGTGAGTGCTGACTCCCTTTAGCGTAAAAAAGCCGTCTTACGGCAAACAGGCGGCATTCTTCGCTATATTCTTGACATTATAATTGGAGCGAACTATAATGTTAGTTAATGCAAATGGGGGATAAAGTTTTCCCGGTTGGAATAAAAAAGTATCAGGTACTCCTGCCTGATTGCCTGTCCGTTGTAACAACGGTTCTTATTTATGAATAGTTTAATAATCTACATATGTGTCAATACTGTTTTGGCAGGTTGTCAGGGGGATACAGACAGAAATATAAAAGAAGGAGTAGCATTATATGAGCGGCAAGGAGATTTTTTTGACCTATGAAGGGCTTCGAAAGTTAGAAGATGAATTGGAATATTTAAAGGGCGAACGACGAAAAGAAATTGCAGAGCGTATCAGGCAGGCATTAACGTTTGGGGATATCGCGGAAAACTCCGAGTATGACGAAGCGAAAAGCGAACAGGCTCAGAATGAAATAAGAATTTTACAGCTTGAAAATATGTTAAAATATGCCACGGTTATTGATGAGGATGAGATTGATACCGATGCTGTGCGTTTGGGAACACGTGTAAAAGTATATGACATGGAATATGACGAAGAAGTCGACTACCACATAGTCGGATCGACGGAAGCCGATCCCGCCCAATACAAGATATCGAATGATTCGCCGGTGGGTCGTGCGTTATTAGGTAAGAAAGCCGGAGATATAGTTGAAGTTGCGGTACCTGATGGAACGGTTAAAATGAAGATCCTGAAAATCTACAAATAGCTTTATGGTATTGTAGATAACCGGTTCATAGGGTATAATATGTTAGATGATTAAACAGTTTACATTAATTTAGTGTAAACTGTTTTTAACTATATGCATTATTTAACCGGGAGGCTTTTGCATGTCGGATGAATTAAATGGCAGTTTATCAGAAAATGAAGAATTACAGGAGATATTGAAAGTAAGAAGGCAAAAACTTGACGAATTGCGGAAAAAGGGGAAGGATCCTTTTAAAATAGTCCGTTACGACGCGACGCACCATTCAAAAGAAATTATTAATAACTTCGCCGAAATGGAAGGAAAAAAGGTAAAGCTTGCAGGAAGGCTCATGGCAAAGAGGGACATGGGCAAATCATCCTTCTGCGATTTGCATGACAGGGATGGAAAAATACAATTGTTTTTCAGGATAAATGATTTGGGTGAAGAGGCCTATGAGGAATTCAAAAAACTTGATATTGGTGATATTATAGGTGTAAGCGGCGAAGTGTTTAAAACGCGCATGGGAGAAATCACTGTAAAAGTATATGAATATACCCTGCTTTCAAAATCTTTAAGACCTCTGCCTGAAAAATTCCACGGACTGAAAGATACCGATATACGGTACCGCCAAAGATATCTGGATCTTATAGCGAACCCTGAAGTTAAGGATAATTTTGTAACAAGGAGCAGAATAATATCGGCAATTCGCAGATTTTTAGATGAAGAAGGTTTCCTTGAAGTCGATACGCCCATACTGAATACAATTCCCGGAGGAGCTGCCGCAAGACCTTTTATAACACACCATAACACTCTTGATATTGATTTGTATCTTAGAATAGCTCCGGAACTTTATCTTAAGCGACTTATAGTCGGCGGAATGGAAAAGGTTTACGAGATGGGCCGCATGTTCAGAAATGAAGGGATGTCGGTAAAACACAACCCCGAATTTACGATGCTCGAAGTATACCAGGCCTATACAGATTACAACGGAATGATGGAATTAACCGAAAGACTGTTTGAATATGTTGCCGATAATGTTATCGGGACGCGAAAAATTGTTTATCAGGGTCAGGATATCGACTTGACGGCACCGTGGACACGAATCACAATGACCGAAGCTGTTAAGAAATATGCCGGGGTTGATTTTGATTTAATATCTACACAGGCTGAAGCTGTTGAAGCAGCGCGTAATAAAGGCATAGAGATAACCGGAAACCCTTCGAAAGGCGAAATTCTCAATCTTATGTTTGAGGAGTTTGTTGAGAGCAACCTAATCCAGCCTACGTTTGTTATGGATTACCCGGTCGAAATATCGCCTCTGACGAAAAGAAAACCCGACAAACCACATTTAACCGAAAGATTTGAACTTTTTATCGCAGGCCGTGAAATGGCAAATGCATATTCCGAGCTCAATGATCCTATTGATCAAAAGGAACGTTTTCTTGAACAGGTTGAAAAGAGAAAACAGGGAGATGAGGAAGCAAACATGATGGATGAGGATTATATAGTAGCTATGGAACACGGGCTTCCTCCGACAGGCGGTCTTGGAATCGGAGTTGACAGATTGGTCATGCTGCTCACGGATTCGTATTCGATACGTGACATTTTACTGTTTCCTACTATGAAACCAAAGGAATAATCGCGACAACGGATTAAAAAATTCTTTTCAATAAAGGGGGTAGTGAGTAACAGTGCAAATACTGGATAAGGAAAAAGCTTATGAAATATTGCAGTTAAGCCCGGATGCGACCAGTGACGAAATATCAATGCGCTATCGCATACTGACGAGGAAATTCCGAACAATCGAAAAAGATGAGAATGGATATACTATCGAAGACGTTACAAAAGCATATGATCTATTGATGGGGATTACTTATAAAGATGATAAGGAAGAACTTCGTCAAAAAAGGTTAAGGGAAAATCCGCCGTTAATCGCCAGAATTTTAAAAAAAGATCCCGTAAAGCTTGAGAACATCTTTTATTATTACAGGATACATATTATTGTATCACTCGTAGTAGTGGTTTTTTTGTTTTTTATGATCAGAAGCTGTATTAATCAAGTCAAATATGACTTTTGTGTTGTCATTTTTGGTGAAGTTTACGCGGAAGATGAACAAAAAATAGTAACTTTTATTCAGGAACAAATGACTTCGTCGGAAACTCCGAGTGTTTTTGTAATGCCTTCATATGATGCTGATCCGCAGTATCAGTATGCAACTCAAATGAAGCTTATCGCAATGGCGGCCGCAAAAGAGATAGATGTTTTAATAACAAACGAATCGATCTTTAAATCCCATTCCAAGCAGGGTATGTTTGTATCTCTTGATGATATTGCGGATACTCTTGGATATTCCGATGATCGCTATATTAAAGGTATGGATATTATTGACGAGTCAGATGAAGAAGAGATTGAAATAGAGCCTGATAATATTTATGGAATCAAGGTGTCCGACAGCATTTTCATTAAGGAAAACGGTATTCACGGAGAAAAACTTGTTGCCGGCATTGTCAGGAATACCGAAAAGAAAGATAAAGCAATTGAGTTTATGAAACTATTAAAGTAAAATGGGAATAAAAATATCGTGATCTTTATGCAAACCTGTTCCGGAACAGAAAAAGGAGGGAAGCCGTTTGTTTACGCTGAAATTGAACAACCAGACCAAAGATAAACTGGAGATTGCTTTGAGCGGAGAGATAGATATAGCATCGGCACCGGAGTTTAAAACGAAATTATATGCTCTTATAGGTGACGGCAAAAAAGATATCATATTATTCTGTAATGGGCTTAAATATATTGACAGTACGGGGCTCGGCATCCTGGTAGGAGCTTTGAAAAAGGTTAAACTGCACCAGCGGAACGTTTATATTTATCAATTAAGGGATAATATCAAAAAGCTTTTTCATATTACGGGCCTTGATATGGTCTTTATTCTGGAGGAAGCGGTATGAAAGGAAATGACACGGTAACAATTCACCTTCCCCGGAAGGCTGATTACGCGAGCCTGGTCAGGTTAGCTGTATCCGGAATTGCTTCAAAAATCGGTTTTGATATAGATGTCATAGAAGACATTAAAGTAGCGGTATCCGAAGTATGCAACAAAATAGTATCTATGGACCCGGAAAGCCGCGATAAGTATTATGACATAATATTTCGTTTATTTGATGATGGTTTAAAAGTGCAATTTACAGTTCCCGGAGAAATCGCCGGGAAAATGTTTGAGGGTGAGTCCGGAGAGTTTGCTTATGCGATAATATCATCACTTATGGATGAATTCAGTGTTGATTGCAATGGTGATTGTGTTATAACCATGGGAAAAAATCTGGGGGCAGAATGAATGTATAAAACCAAAGGAAAACGTAACGGGGATTCGGACGCTGAATTGTTCAGGCGATACAAAGAAGAAAAAGATGAAAGCATCAGAAACGAAATAGTATCACGATATTTATACCTGGCGGAAATACTCGCAAAAAAATTTATAAACCGCGGCGTTGATTATGATGATATTTATCAAGTAGCGTGCATAGCGCTTATCAATGCCGTCGAGCGTTTCGATGTTAATGCCGAAGTGAAATTCGTAAGTTTTGCCACTCCTACTATTATAGGAGAGATAAAGCGTTATTTCAGGGACAAAGCTTCTGTTATCCGTATCCCCAGAAGGATTTACGAAGTTTATCAAAAAGTCAACCAGGCAAGGGATTATTTGACACAGAAAAACAGGAGAGCTCCAAGGGTTGATGAAATTGCCGATTATCTTAACCTTCCCGAGGAAACAATTCTTGAGATAATAGAGTCATGGAATGTTTATAAGATACGATCTTTTGACCAGACTCTGTATGAAGAAGACGATCTTGAACTGCATGAAACTATCGGTGAGGACGATGAAACTTTTGAACGTATCAATAATAGGGATTTTCTTGAAAAAGCGATAAAAAATTTTGACGGGATTGAAAAAAAGTTTTTGAGATTAAGATACTTCGAAAACAAAACACAAAAAGAAATAGCCGCGCATTTTAACGTCTCTCAAATGTACATTTCAAGGCTTGAAAAAAAGACTTTAGAGAAATTTAGAAAAATTCTGAGAAAATAGCAGGAAATATGGGTAAATATAAAAAGGTAAATACTATAATAATATTGTGCTGCAATTAATAGGGTCGAAGCCCGGGCATGCAAAAGTAATAAAGGTGTTTTGCGTCAAAGGAGAACAGCAATGTTATATCCTAACAAACGAGATAACAAGGAAATATACAGGGGATTTGTATTAAGCGATGCACACCAGGCTTGCGAAAAAGTAAAAATGATTGTATCGCGTATTGAGAAAATCATTGGCATAGACAGCGAGCAATCTTTTGATGTGCGTGTAATATTGAGCGAACTTTTGCAAAATGCCATAACGCATGGTAAGACATCCGGGGATTGCAAGGTATACATGAATGTAATGATTAAAGATAATGACATGTTAAATATTACGGTAAGAGATAAAGGAAATGGTTTTAACGCATGTGAAGTTATCCAGGAAGAACAAAACCGGGCAGAAGGAAAAATCCCTGGTTTAACGGAATGCGGCCGCGGTCTTCAAATAGTGAAGAGCCTATGCGATGACATTGTTTTTAACCGGCGCGGGAATTGCATAACAGTTCGAAAACGCTTGTCATATCCGGAATAAATCTTTAATACCACCAACGTCTCCGCTGCTGATGAATATAATTTACATTTTATGGTACTAAGGTAAGGGAAGGACAAATTTTTTATCTGGTCAAATCCTCCGTATTGTGTTAAAATAATTTTGAAAGAAGAAACAGGGCTGGTATATATAAATCAAGCGATTTACCAGTTTTCGTTCAGGATTTGGTTGCAAGTTCCGGATATAGACAGACATCAGAAGAAACGGGGATGATATATATGATGAAGTGTTCAGTTTGTAAAGAAAATGTAGCGGTTATTTTTATTACGAAAATAGTTAACGGCAAGAAGCAGCCGATAGGCTTATGTATACCCTGTGCGCAAAAACAGGGGATTGCTCCGCTTAACCAGATTATACAGCAGACCGGTATGACCCAGCAGGATATTGAAAACCTCAACAGTCAGATGTTGAATATTTTCGAAAATATGGATATTGACAGCATTGCGGAAGCTTTTCCGGATAAAGAGAATACCGGCAATCAATTGCTGAGATCGTTGGGGCAGACAAATACCAATGAAAAATCAGCAGATACTCATAATGACAGCGCTTCTTTGCAAAATCACGACGGCGTTCGGGTTAAAGCAAGAAAACAGGCAGCGAAGCGAAAATATCTTGACATGTATGGCATTAACCTGACTGAAAGAGCGGAGAAAGGCGAAATAGACAGAATAGTCGGCCGTGACAAGGAAATAGAACGCGTTGTGCAGATTCTCAACCGCAGGGCTAAAAATAATCCCGTGTTGATTGGAGAACCCGGTGTCGGTAAAACAGCAATCGCGGAAGGGCTTGCTGTCCGGATCGTAAACCGTGAGGTTCCGGCAAAACTTTTTTTCACGGAGATTTATCTGCTGGATCTTGCCGCTATTGTTGCGGGTACTCAGTTCAGGGGCCAGTTTGAAGCAAGGATGAAGGCTATCTTAAGAGAAGCAACGGAAAGCGGGAACATCATACTTGTAATTGATGAGCTTCATAATATAGTTGGAGCCGGGGATGCAGAAGGCGGAGCGATGAATGCCGCGAATATACTGAAACCGGCATTGTCGAGAGGCGAAGTACAGATAATCGGCGCAACGACGCTGGATGAATACAGGAAGCATATCGAAAAGGATTCGGCGCTTGAAAGAAGGTTCCAGCCCGTAATGGTCGATGAGCCTACGATAGAAGAATCCATTGAAATATTAAAAGGCATCAAAAATTATTATGAAGATTACCATCAGGTTAGGATATCCGATGAGGTGATTGAAGCGGCGGTCAAGTTGTCCGCGCGCTATATTCACGATCGTTTCCTTCCCGATAAAGCCATTGATGTTATTGATGAAGCCGGCTCAAGAGTAAATTTGATGAATCATGGATTAGTGGAGCTTGAATCATTAAAGCAGGAATTGAAAAAAGTCCAGGAGGCAAAAGAAGCCGCTGCCCTTAACGATGATTATAAGAAAGCGGCGGATTATAAAATGGAAGAATGCAGGCTTATTCAAAAAATAAACGAGTTGTCTGCAATATGCGGAACAATGGATGTTACAATCCAGGACATAGCGCATGTTATAGAATCCTGGACAAAAATTCCCGTAAGCCGTATTACCGAAGAGGAAGCAAAGAAGCTCATGTCTCTCGAACAGAGTTTGCATTTAAGAGTTGTCGGGCAGGATAAGGCCGTGGAAAGTGTTTCGAGAGCAATCAGGCGAAACAGGTCGGATTTCAGGAAAAGACTTAAGCCAAGCTCGTTTATTTTTGTCGGTCCCACGGGTGTCGGCAAAACCGAGCTTGCAAGAGCATTGGCCGAAGAACTGTTCGGCAGCGTAGACGCGATGATACGCCTTGATATGTCCGAATATATGGAGAAGCATACCGTATCAAAATTAATAGGAGCTCCTCCGGGCTATATTGGTTATGACCAGGGCGGGCAGCTTACCGAAAAGGTCCGCAGAAAGCCTTATTCGGTTATTTTGCTTGATGAAATCGAAAAAGCCCATCCCGATGTTTTTAATATGCTTCTGCAGATTATGGAAGACGGACGGTTAACCGACAGCCAGGGCAGAACGGTCGGATTTGAGAATACAATTATCATTATGACGTCAAATGCCGGAACAAGCAATCGAGGGTATGGCATAGGGTTTAACCAGGATGTAAGGATCGCGCTCGAAAAGCAGGTAATGGATGCTGTTAAGGAAACCTTCAGACCCGAGTTTTTGAACAGGGTTGATGAAATAATTGTTTTCGAGCCGTTAACTAAAGAACAGCTTGGAAGCATTGTCAATATGATGCTTGATGAAGTAAGACAGAACACACTGGATAAAGGCATAGACGTTTTCTTTGACCAAAAGGCAAAAGATGCCCTTGTTGAGAAAGGATACAGTGAAAAATACGGGGCAAGGCCGTTAAGGAAAAAAATCCAGCGTTGTATTGAAGACGAACTTGCTGAAAGATTCCTTATGGGCGAGTTAAAAGCCGGCTGCTCGGTATATGTTGGCTACGATGGAGAGAATTTCACATTTTCCGTAAAGAAAGCTGGTTTGGTTCAGGTTCCTGGTGGGCAGGTTACAAACTAGTCGAGCTTTTTACTTTTAAATAGATTAAGGAAAAAGAAAAGGTTCATATCAGCGGGTATGTAAAGCCGGACGGCCGGTTTTGCATACCCGCTCTTTTTTTGCTTAATTATGTGATAAATAGTGCACTGTTTTGACGATTCGAATAATTCGAATATTTTTTTTGGAAGTATCAAAAAATAAAACAGGTTTTAAAAAATCAACATTTCATGGGAGGGCTGTTGCAATGGTTGGCAGGATAATGAGCAGAGCAAGGAATTTGTGGATTATGATTATATCTATGCTGGTATTTCTCGCGGTAATAATTTTAGTATGGGTCTTGACATCACAATCGAAAACGGAAATTCCAAAAAAAGGCGTTTTTGTTTATGCGGATATAAAAACCGGCGTATCGCCGCAATAAGCAAGGAAAGCCCAAAACAATGGAAACTTTGCGGTAATTTATTAAACCCATGGAGGATATTTGGATGAAAAAGATAAGGACAAAGCAGGAATATGTCGAGTGGACACAGAAGATCGCACCTAAAACACATAAATTAAAAAACATGATAATGGCGTTTATAACGGGCGGAATAATCTGTACAATAGGGCAGGTGATTTTAAGCCTGTTGGTGAAAGCCGGTATGGTAAAAGAAGACGCTGCTTCCCTGACAACGCTACTGATGATTTTTTTGGGTGCGTTTTTAACAGGTATAAATGTATACGACGATATTGGGAGAATCGGCGGAGCAGGTGCTGCAATACCGGTAACCGGGTTTGCGAATTCAATAGTTTCACCCGCTATGGAATATAAAAAGGAAGGTTATATAATGGGAGTGGGAGCAAAAATGTTTTTAATTGCAGGTCCGGTATTAGTTTATGGGATTGTGGCATCAATTGCAGCGGGAATCCTTTATTACATTTTTACAATTAATGTTTAACCATTAGACAAGTTCTATTTTGATTGCCGGATCCGGAAAATGCTCCAATTTAATAAAACCGGTTGTAGATTGTAATTAACATTTGGCCGCGGGAGGAAATTATGGGAACAAGGTTGGGAAAGCAAACTTTAAGGCTCGACAGCCATCCGGTGATTCAGGCCTGGGCGTCAATTGCCGGCGCAAAAGAGGGAAATGGGCCGATGGGCCGGTATTTTGACGAAGTTATACAGGATGAATATTTTGGTGAAAAAAGTTTTGAAAAGGCGGAAAGCAAGCTAATCAGGGAAACCCTTGCGAAAATATTAATGAAAGGGAATGTATCCGCCGGCGATATCCAGTATATATTCGCGGGGGATTTGCTTAATCAATGCATCGCCGCGAGTTATGGTGTCCGTGAATCTGAGATTCCGTTCTTTGGGCTGTACGGCGCATGTTCAACTATGGCGGAATCAATGATTCTCGGAAGTTTAATGGTGGAAGGCGGGTTTGCCGAAAGAACCGTATGTATTACGTCGAGTCATTTTTGTTCGGCTGAAAAACAATTCCGGTTCCCGCTGGAGTTTGGAAATCAGCGACCGCCTACATCGCAGTGGACGGTTACCGGATCCGGGGGCGTTCTCGTTGGAAATTCGGGAAGCGGCCCGAGAATCGTACATGTAACAACAGGAAAAATAGTGGATATGGGAATAACGGACGCTAACGATATGGGTTCGGCAATGGCGCCTGCCGCATGCGATACGATAACGGCGCATTTTACCGAAACCGGTTTGGCACACGATTATTATGATATGGTTATAACGGGTGACTTAGGGATACATGGTAAAAACATATGTAAACAACTTCTGGAAGAAAACGGGATATTAATCCAGGAAATTCTGGAAGACTGCGGTACAATGATATATGATACCGAGGTGCAAAAAACCAACTGCGGAGGAAGCGGATGCGCATGTTCCGCTGTAATTCTTGCAGGATATCTTCTTGATAAACTATCGAAAAAGGAACTAAATAAAATATTGCTTGTTTGTACAGGCGCTTTGCACAGCCCGTCATCCATTCAGCAGGGAGAAAGCATTCCGGCTATAGCACATGCGGTAGGAATTGAAATGATATCGTAACGACCAGGGAAAAAGTCTTAATCGCATATTAAATGAGAGGTGGTATTTTGGAATTTATAAGAGCTTTTGTTGTTGGCGGCCTAATTTGCGTTATTGGACAGATACTGATCGATCTTACAAAGCTGACGCCTGCCAGGATCATGGTTTTATTCGTCGTAGCAGGTGTAGTGCTCGGTATACTCGGGATATATCCGGCATTGGTTGAATGGGGAGGAGCCGGGGCCACCGTGCCGATCATCGGGTTTGGGAATGTCCTTGCCAAGGGGGTTATCGAAGATGTTGATAAAAAAGGCTTACTGGGGGCGTTTAGTGGAGGTGTAAGAGCCGGTTCGGTTGGAATAGCCGCCGCTGTTTTTTTCGGATATATAATGGCCTTGTTATCGAAGCCGAAAGCAAAAAACAAAAACTAACTTCGCCTCGTCGTCACCGAAAGCACCCGAGCCACCCGCTGGGTTATTGCATTATTTCCGCGGGTCCTGGCTCGGGTGTTTCGTTTCCTCGGGCGACAAAGCACATACCGAAAGCACGCTTCCGTTCCGGTACTGTTTTCACACAGCGGTCTCCATATCCCGGGCCGCTCATCAACCCGCTCCACAGTTACTTATATGCAGCAGGGCACTGAAGCATGTCGCCCGTCGTCACCGAAAGCACCCGAGCCACCCGCTGGGTTATTGCATTATTTCCGGGGATCCCGCTCGGGTGTTTCGTTTCCTTTGCGAGAGAAACGAAAAATTCACGTTGTTCTCTATTGCATAAGGGGGTTGTTTTCTTTATAATCATAATATAGCTTTATCGGAAAGTCATAGGGCTTTCCTATTTTATTGAGAGAGTAATATCTGCCTATAAAGGCAGGGGATATCCACTGCCTTATTAATAAGAGGTGTTGTTAGGTTATGCGGGGAGAGCGAAGAATAAATATTTTTGTCGGGCTTTTAATAATTGCACTTGCTTTTGCGGGCATAGTATTTTTAGTACTTAAATTATTCGAAGACTCTTTTGCCGGCGGCAATAAAGCATCTCTAAATACCCCGACGCAGGTTGCTGAACAAAATTCTCAGGAGAGTGTGCCGACAATTTCACCGGAACCTGCTGCGGAACAAACACCGACTCCTGTTCCGGAACCGACGCCGACTCCCGTGCCGGAACCCGAAATTGTTCCCGTAAAAGGCCTGTATCTGACCACCAATACGGTGGGCACTCCGCAAAGACTTCAGCATTATATTGATTTGGCCAACAGAACCGAAATTAATGCATATGTTATTGATATAAAAGACGATAACGGAATAATATGTTACGAGACTAAAGTTCCGTTAGCCGTAAAGCATGGTGTGTGGGAAAAGAAATATGATGTAAAGGAAGTTTTGCGCCTGCTGCATGAAAACGGGATCAGGGCGATTGGCAGGATAGTATGCTTCAGTGATCCCGCGATGCCTCTGAAAGAACCGGATTTATCTTTAAAAAATCCGAACGGTAGCGTATTCAAAGTTCCGTTAAACAACTCCCATCTTGCATGGCTTGATCCGTCAAACAAAGAAGCTTGGCAGTACTTGATTGATATCGCTAAAGAAGCTTTCGAGCTTGGATTTGATGAGATACAGTATGATTATGTCCGCTTTCCGGAAACAACGAATTTCAAATATGATATGAGTCATCTGGAAAAGGAAAAAAGCGAGTATATCAACGACTTTATGCAGGAGTCTGTGAACCAGCTTCCCGGTGTTATTTTTTCAGCGGATATATTCGGCAGCATATGCCTGCAGAGCAAAGACGCCGGCGGAATAGGCCAGACACTTGAGACAATAAGCGAGATATTCCATTATATATCACCGATGATATATCCGTCACATTTTGCCAACGACAGTACCACTCATTACACAGGAAACGGAGTTGGAACAAATATAAACGGCGTACTTTACCCAAAGCCCGATCTGGAGCCGTATAATGTAGTTTACAACAGCCTTCTGATAACCAGGAACAGGCTTGAGAAAGCGGGGTTGGACATAAAGGTAAGACCATTTTTGCAGGGTTTTACCGCAAATACGTATCTTGAAGAGGGGTACTATATCGAATATGGGGTAGAGCAATACAGAGATCAGATAAAGGCCGTTTATGATGTCGGGTATGAAGAATGGCTGTTCTGGAATTCAAGGAACACTTACGTGGAAGATGCTTTTTTACCGGAATAATTTTTTTCTGTAGAATGTTTGCTTAATTATATTGGAGGTTGTCAGCTAATGGAAAACGATAAAAACGGTAATACTGAAGAGATAAAAAGTACGGATGGTCAAGAATCTCATGTGAATGAGAGTGAACAGGAAAATGGAAGTAAAAAATCCATTTTACCGGTTCTTTTAACTATTGCTGTTGTATTATCATTGTCACTGCTTGGATATTTTGCATGGAAAACAGGGCAGAATCAGCCGAACCCGGGCATTGATCCGCAGGATTACGCGTCACTGACTCCGACGTCTGTTCCGACAAATGCTCCTACGGAAGCACCGGCTTTAACTCCAACTGATGTCCCCGCGCAGGAACCATCCCCGGAACCTTCGCCGGAACCTACGGTTACACCGAAACCCACACCGCTTCCAAAGCTTGAGTTCAAACCGGTAAAGGCATTGTATTTACCTCCCGGTTCGGTTCAGAACAGCGAAAAAATAGATCATTATATAGAACTGGCGAACCGTACCGAAATTAACGCTTATGTCATCGATATTAAAGGCGATGGTGGTATGGTTATGTATAAATCGGAAATTGATATTGTAAAAGAAGCCGACATATGCGTGAAGTATCTGGATCTCGCAAAATTAATAAAAAAGTTCCATGATAACAATATACGTGTCATCGGCCGTTTGGTTGCGTTTAAGGATACAAAAATGGCCGCACACAAACCTGAATGGGCGATACGCAATAACGGCGAGATTTTCAAGCAGCCTGAATCAAGCGGATATTCCCTTTGGCTCGATGCAACAAACCGTGAAACTTGGGAATATATCGCCGATATTGTCGAAGAAGCGATAAGCTTCGGCATTGATGAAATACAATTTGATTATGTCCGGTTTCCCGAAACATCACTTTACGAATATCAGTTGACTAACATTGACGAGGGCAAGGAACGGCGCGAATATATCGAAGAATTTTTAGCATATGTACGCAGCCGCGTTCCCGAAGGAACGATACTGTCGGCGGATATATTCGGCATGCCCATGATTTCATCGAGGGACTATGGGGAAATAGGTCAGACGCTTGAGTCAATCGGAAAAGATCTTGATTATATTTCGCCTATGATTTATCCGTCCCATTATGCTAACGACGCACCGCGCGGTGTAATGTCCAACAAGGTCGGGCAGGTAATTAACGGGGTTAAATTCACACATCCTGATTTAAAACCGTATGAGGTAGTATACAATACGCTTATAGTAGGCAAAAAGAGGATTGAGGCGATAGAGGGGTATAATCTGAAATGCCGCCCGTATATACAGGGATTTACGGCTTCCTATCTACCTGACGGTTACTGGATGGAATATGGCGTTGAACAGTATCGTGCCCAAATCCAGGCGGTTTATGACGCCGGGTACGAAGAATGGATATTCTGGAATGCAAGAAGCGAATATGTCGAAGAGGCGTTTTTGCCCGAGAGCGAAGAGTAAGCTGTTGACGTAGTAACTGTGGTATGCTACCGGCGCATCTTCAGCCTCGTTGTAAATGGGAAGGATGATATTTGATGAGTTGGATTGAAGCCATTATCCTGGGAATCGTGCAGGGTTTTACCGAATTCCTCCCGGTTAGCAGTTCAGGGCATCTGGTTCTGCTGCAAAAGATATTCAACGTGGAAGAAGGCGCGCTGAGCTTTAGCATAGCCCTTCATTTCGCAACCCTTATCGCTGTGGTAGTCGTTTACCGAGAAAAAATATTATCAATGCTGCGCAAACCGTTCTCAAAGCTGCCGGTATATATTATTATCGGAACGGTCCCGATAGCGATAGCCGGGTTGTTGTTCCATGATTTGATAGAATCGTTTTTTGAAACCGGGGCTACGCTTGGAGTTGGTTTCATTTTTACCGGGCTTGTATTAATGTATGCGGAAAGCACGGGCGAAAAAAGAAAGACCATAGAAGATATGAAGGTTAAAGATCCGCTGATTATCGGAACCGCACAGGCAATCGCGATGCTGCCGGCGGTATCTCGATCGGGGATGACGATATCCGGTGCACTGATGCTTGGGATTGAACGGAAAACTGCGGCCGACTATGCTTTCCTTTTGTCGATACCTGCCATACTTGCGGCGGTGGCCAAAGATTTATACAAAGTAATTAAAACCGGGGAGAACACTCTGGCTGCTATCGGTGTCCTTCCCACCGCGCTTGGAATGCTTTTTGCCGCAGTATCAGGCTTTATAGCGGTTAAAGCGATGATAAACCTTATACAAAAGAGCAGGCTTCGTTATTTTTCATACTACCTTTGGGCGCTTGGTGGTTTAGTCTTATTGGACCAGCTTATTTTTCACGTGTTTTTCTAATGAACTCCGGCGCTAACTGGTGGATAACCGGCAGGCTGTCTTGTTTCACTGTATTATGAGCGTACATATATCTTCATTTTAATAGGTCTTTAGTCCCATTAATACAGACCATTGACCTATGGGACATAATATGAGATTTTGATAATATATAGGAGAACATTAGCATTTCTCCTGTTTTTTATTTGAGAGCATTATGCTCTCTACTTTTTTATTGCCTTGCACAATTGCCCGTTTTAAAGTACAATCGTCTTTGGAAATCTGAAATTTCGGAGGAAATTTTGAAGAAAGATATAATTTTGCTCGGGATAGAATCAAGCTGTGATGAGACATCCGCGGCTGTCGTAATGAATGGGCGGAAAGTTTTGTCAAATATTATTGCCACGCAGGTTAAACTCCATGCGGAATACGGCGGAGTTGTGCCGGAAATAGCTTCAAGAAAACATGTGGAATTAATAATCCCGGTTATAGACAAAGCTATAAAAGATGCCGGTATAACGCTTAACGATGTTGATGCGATTTCGGTTACTTATGGTCCGGGGCTGGTCGGTACGCTTCTTGTGGGGATATCGGCTGCTAAAGCGATAGCCTTTTCACTTGATAAACCGCTTATTGGAGTGAACCATATTGAAGGCCATATTGCCGCCAATTATATAGCAAATCCGGAATTGGAGCCTCCTTTTATTTGTCTTGTAGCTTCCGGAGGCCACAGCCATGTTGTCCATGTTAAGGGATACCGTGATTTTGTTGTTCTCGGTCGGACACGCGATGATGCCGCGGGCGAAGCGTTTGATAAAATAGCGAGAGTTTTGGGGCTTGGCTACCCTGGCGGGCCTGCAATTGAAAAGGGAGCAGTTTCAGGAAATCCGGAAGCATTTAACTTTCCGCGGGTTAAATTCAGCGATGTTCCATATGATTTCAGCTTCAGCGGATTAAAAACAGCAGTTATTAATACCGTTAATCAGTTCGAACAAAAAGGAATGCCCGTTCCTGTAGCGGATATATGCGCATCATTTCAGAACGCGGTGGTTGATGTTCTTGTCGGAAATACATTATCCGCAGCATTGGATTGCAATTCCCCGGTAATTTGTATTGCCGGAGGTGTCGCGGCCAATTCAAGTCTTCGTGAGAGGATGACAACGGCATGCCTCGAAAACGGAATAAGCCTGCATTATCCTCCCGTATTGTTGTGTACCGACAATGCCGCAATGATAGCAAGCGCAGCGTATTTTTATTATATTGATAAAAAGTGGTCAGCAAATGATCTTAATGCTGTGCCCGGCTTGAAACTGGAAGAGTGCGGTATAAATAAGGAATGATACCGAAAACTATGCATGATTTCCTTCATTCTTACCGTTCCAGTCTATTGCGAATAAAATTGTTGTGAATACTGTGGAAAAGGCATATTTTTTCGGAAATATTACCTTATCCGGATGTGGATAAGTTTGTGGATTATGTGGATGTAGCATTGAAAAAAATGACGGAACGAATGAGAAAAAATTCATATATTTTGTTACTTAATGACAAATATGGTCATATAAAATCATATTACATCTCTTTTTGACTGCTAATCTGTGGATAACTCTTTCCCGCTGTCTGTCGAAACGGAGGAAGGTTTTTGGGCTTCGTTATAGAGCTGGTAATACCGCATTACATTTCTGACAAAGTTCTGCGTTTGCAGAAAGGGAGGAATGCCATTGTACCTGCGGACATTGTTCGGGCCGGAATTATATGCCGCTAATGCCAGCTCCACGTTGTCGAACGCGTCCAACTGGTCTTTGAAATAACGGGTCCCACCCATAATATTCTGTTCAATATTATACGGATCATCGACAGAGAGCCATTTGGCGGTTTCCGGCATTAACTGCATAAGTCCCATCGCTCCTGAGGTTGACAGCGCAAAAGGCTGGAATGACGATTCCTGCTTTATTATTGCCCGGATCATGTTTTCATCTATTCCATATTTTTTTGAGGCTTCTGTTATTGCATTGTTTATGCGCGGCATCAGAGCTGCTATTTCCTCGGATGAAAGCCGTGGATATACGGATTCGTAACTGCCTGAAACCAACGGATATTTTTTTATTGAAGTATCCAAATTGAGTGTCCTGTTCGTGGTTTTCTCAATTTCCTGTTTAAGGACATTGGAAAATGACATATAAGGAGTGTTTATCCTTATGGGCATCGGTATCCTGCTTTGTATGTCGGATATTTTCTGATCAAGTATGTCTTTTACACTTATGTTAAGTTTCATTTCCACACCTTAAAATAATACTTCAAAAAATATATCGGAAACTAATAATACCGACTAAAGCACAAATGTGTTCGGGATTTTTTAGTTTTTGCCACTGCCTGAATATGAAATGTAAGGAAAGATATAAAAAAATGTATGTAATTATTATATGTTGTTCATAATTAGAATAACGGATGAATTGATTAGCAATTTCAACACACCGCATAATATATATTGGAAGGAATGGTTTTATGAAAACAGAACCGGTATTGGGATATCCGGCAAATAACGATAAATTAAACAAAATAACAGCTGCCGTTGTTTTTTCTGCCGTTTTCATTATGCTTGTGTTTAGCATATATGCCGAAAAGGTAAACAGGAGTTTGTCAGGGAATATGATTCGCCTGCATATTGTAGCGAACAGCGACTCAAAAGCGGATCAGGACATAAAATACCTCATCAGGGACGAGATTGTAAACCATATGACGTCAATTGCGGATCAGCTAAAAAGCAAGGAAGATGCAAAGGCATATATAAAAAACAATATTGAAAAGCTGGAAAACATCGCAAACAAAGCAATTGCGCATTCAGGTTCAGCCTACACGGCAGAGGTATCTTACGGAAAGTATCCGTTTCCGTCAAAAAGGTATAACAACATCATTCTTCCCGCCGGGTACTATGATTCGGTAAAAATAGACATAGGCAAAGCAGAAGGGCAGAATTGGTGGTGCGTGATGTTTCCTCCATTGTGTTTTGTTGACGAAACAAAAGGCGAAATGGATCAAGAATATTTCGACATGTTGAAAAACGAACTGTCGGAGGATGAAATGAGTATTATAATGGCCGCTTCGGGTTCCGAAGAAATACCCGTTGAAATAAGGTTCAAAATCGTCGAACTGTTTCAGCAGTCAAAAATTAAACTGGCTAACCTTTTTCGTGGAATCATACGCTTTAACTGATATCCTTCATCATGGAAAGCACCCGAACCAGAGCCGCGTACTCATCGGAACGCGGCAGCAATGCCTCGACCCGTCAGCCACCCGCTGGCTTTCGTCATAATTTTTACGGGTTTCTCGGAAGAACTATTATACAATAACGGAAACTATAGCGGAATGAAGCTTAGAGATATACAGTCAGAGCGAGGGAAAGCAAGTCGACTGTCTGAGCAAAAATGCTTCCTGCAAAAATTATTCCAAGCATTTTTGCGAGTTTCGACTTGCCCGAGCTGAACTGTATAGCTCTTGCAAATGAAGCTCCTTGTTGACGTTATTGTACAATAGTTCTAAAGAAAGGTTTCGAACATTATTCCCGCGGGTCCTGGCTCGGGTGTTTCGTTTCCTAGGTCGACAAAGCACCTACCGGCAACACGCTCCAGATCATGATTTACGTTTACGGAGAGGTCTCCATATCACGGGTCGCTCATTAACCCGCTCCACAGTTGCCTGTATGCAGCAGGGCGTTGGAGCATGCCGCCCGTCGTCACCGAAATCACCCGAACCAGAGCCGCGTACCCACCGGAACGCGGCAGCAATGCCTCGACCCGTTAACCACCCGCTGGGTTATTACATTATTTTTGCGTGCTACTCGGAAGAACTATTGTACAATAGTTCAAATAGTAATGTATGAACACTATTCCCGCGGGTCCCGATACCGGGACCCGTGGAAATAATGTTCATATGCTCTTGACTGCAATAGAAAAGATAGATATCATAGAGAATATAATGTAATTTTATGGAATTATATATTGGAGTTTTCAGTTTAATGGCGGAATTTAAGGTTTTGTATGAGGACAACCATTTGCTGGCTGTTGAGAAGCCCGTTAATATACCTGTCCAGAAGGATATCAGCAATGATGACGATTTATTGGGTTTGCTGAAACAATATATTAAAGATAAATACAATAAGCCTGGCAATGTTTTTTTGGGCATCGTTCACCGTCTGGACAGACCCGTCGGCGGGGCAATGGTTTTTGCCCGCACGTCAAAGGCGGCCTCCCGTCTTTCGGAGCAAATAAGAAAAAGAGAGATAAAAAAAGTATATCTTGCAGTGGTTAAAGGCAATTTAAATATTAAGAGCGGTGAATTGGTCGATTATTTGCTTAAAGATAAAGAGAAAAACATTGTGAAGGTAGTTTCGGAAACTGTACCAAAAAGTAGAAGAGCGGTATTGCGGTATTCAGTCATTGATAATGCGGACAAGCTGTCAATGGTGATGGTCAGCCTGGAAACAGGAAGGCCTCATCAGATAAGGGTACAATTATCGAACCTTGGATATCCGATTTTGGGTGATAAAAAGTACGGCAGCGGTAAGAATACCGGTTATTCGGACGCTCTAAGCCTGTGGTCGCATATTCTTGAATTTAAGCATCCCGTTAAAAATGAGATTGTAAGAATTCAAAGCAATCCTCCTGATTGCTATCCGTGGAATCTGTTTTCTAATCTGTCTGACATAAGCATATATGAATCACTGATAACCGAAACCGGTAAAAATGAAAATTTTCCGGAGGATACATAGCAGTGGAAAAAAAAGTGCATGAAGGGCATAGGGAAAAACTGAAACAGCGGTTTTTGAATGAAGGGCTGAATGCGTTTGAAGATCATCAGGTATTGGAATTGCTTTTATTTTATACAATTCCACGCAGAGATACGAATGAAATTGCTCACCGCCTTTTAAACAAATACGGCACACTGGAAAGCTTGTTTGATGCACCGCCCGAAGACTTGATGCGAAATGGCGGCGTGACGCCGAATACCGCTGTCTTTCTTTCTATGATACCGCAGCTTGCAAGGAAATATATGCTGATAAAACAAGGGAAAAAGCCGGTTCTGGATAGTTCGGTCAAAGCCGGAAATTATGCTGTTTCACTGTTTATCGGGAAAAATTATGAAGCATTTTACGTTATATGTCTGAACTCTCAACATAAAGTTAATTATGCGGCGCTTGTTCATGAAGGCACAATTAATGAAGCTCCGGTATATCCAAGGTTAATTGTTGAAACAGCTTTAAGATATAAGGCAAGCAGCGTGATTCTCGCGCATAACCATCCCGGGGGCAGTTTAAAGCCTTCAAGTGCGGATATTGAAGTAACAAGAAAAATTTGCGACGCTCTAAAAACAATTTCAATAAATGTAATTGATCATATGATCTGCGCAGGAAGCGCGTATTTCAGCTTTGCAGAACAGGGGCTTTTGTAGTAGTATATTAATAAATAACTGGTTCACATCCTTAAGTATGGGAAACAGTATTTTTGCTGTGGCCATTGTATCAAATTACTATTAAACGAAAGAGGTAATCAATAAATGGCAGAGATAAACAAAGTACTCGTATTGCTTCCCGTAACGGAGGAACACAAAAAACTGTTCAGGAAGGAAGCTCCGTCTGCTGAATTTATATTTATTTCCCGGAATGATATCAAAAAAGAAATGCTGGAAAACACCGATGTCATTATCGGTAATCCCCCCATAGGCTTAATTAAAGAAGCCAAAGAGCTTAAATGGATTCATCTGGGCAGCGCGGGCGCCGACATGTATGTTAATAAAGGTGTTTTGCCTTCAGGGACTATTCTTACAAATTCTTCGGGAGCTTATGGGCTTGCCGTGGCGGAATATATGCTTGCGGTTTTATTAGAACTGTTTTACAATCTCCATTTATACAGGGACAATCAAAATCACAGCCTGTGGAAGGATGAGGGGAGCGCACGGTCGATCCATGGATGTGTTGTGCTTATTATAGGCCTCGGTGACATTGGCGGAGAATTTGCTAAAAGAATTAAAGCGCTCGGCGGCTATACGATAGGTATAAGGCGGACGAAGCATTTAAAACCGGATTATGTTGATGAATTGTATCTTACGGATCAGCTTGACACATTACTGCCCCGCGCCGATGCAGTCGCAATAACCCTTCCCGGCACCAGAGAAACCTACCGTTTATTCTCATCGGAGCGCCTGAAGAAAATGAAGCCTGGAGCGGTTATAATCAATACGGGAAGAGGAACAACGATAGATACCGATGCATTGTGTGACTGCCTGGAAAGCGGGCATCTTGCGGGTGCTGCCCTTGATGTTACCGATCCCGAACCGCTTCCTGCCGGACACCGGTTGTGGAAAATGAAAAATGCCATAATTACCCCGCATATTGCTGGAGGAATTCATCTTCCTGAAACCTTTGAACGTATAATACGCATCAGTGTTGAGAATCTGCGGCGCTATAAAATGGGTGAAGAACTCTTAAATATAGTTAATCCTGTTATTGGTTATTAACGGGTCTATATTTGCTGCTGCCTGGGCATTTTTTAGTAAAGTATGCGTCCGAGAAGCAATTAATTGTTGCCGGAGCCGATTCAAAAAACCTGCGTTATCTTGACAACGCAAATAAGGTATATTAAGATTAAGAAGATATTTGGAAATTCGATGACGGGACCGCGAAAAGAATTAGTTTTAAAGAGAATGAAACCAAAAGGTGAGAGGTTTCAAAACGATATTCTTTTCTTCCCATCCCTGAGAAGCGACTGATGAGGTCGCCGTTTAAGCCGCGATACGGGCTTGAAAGAGTGGGTTAGTCGCCAAATTGGGTGGTACCGCGGGTTGTTTCCCGTCCCATTAATTGGGGCGGTTTTTTATTTCGCTTAAACCGGTACGGGTTTTACCCGCTGCTTTAAAATATAATTGATGCCCGCTTACTGCAGGATTGAAGCGGGATATATCTTTAATCTCAGTATTACTTTGAGGAGCGTGAAATTATGACCAAAGACAGAAAACTTGTTGAAGAGATAACATCAATGGAAGAGGATTTCGCAAAGTGGTATACCGATATTGTAAAGAAGGCTGAACTGGCCGACTATTCAAGCGTCAGGGGCTGTATGATAGTCCGTCCCTACGGATACGCGATATGGGAGCTTATACAGAAGAACCTTGATCAAATGTTCAAGCAGACAGGCCATGAAAACGTATATATGCCGATGTTTATACCCGAGAGCCTGCTGCAGAAGGAAAAGGATCATGTGGAAGGATTTGCACCCGAAGTCGCGTGGGTAACGCATGGCGGAAGCGAGGAACTCACCGAAAGACTGTGTGTGAGGCCGACTTCCGAAACGCTGTTCTGCGAGCATTACGCAAATATTATCCATTCTTACAGGGATCTGCCGAAGTTATACAATCAATGGTGTTCCGTGGTTCGCTGGGAAAAAACGACAAGGCCGTTTTTGCGGACCCTTGAGTTTTTGTGGCAGGAAGGCCATACGGCGCATGAAACCGCAGAGGAAGCCCAGGAAGAAACGCTGCGAATGCTTGACGTTTATGCCGAATTCTGTGAGAAAATACTTGCGATTCCAGTTATCAAAGGCCAGAAAACCGAAAGGGAGAAATTCGCCGGTGCAAAGGCAACTTATGCGATTGAAAGCCTTATGCATGACGGAAAAGCTCTTCAAACAGGTACGAGCCATAACTTTGGAGACGGATTCGCAAGGGCGTTCAATATCCAGTATACGGACAGGAATAACAAGTTGCAGTATGTGCACCAAACTTCATGGGGAGTGTCAACAAGACTCATTGGCGCGGTGATCATGGTACACGGGGATAACGACGGATTGGTTCTCCCTCCTGAGATTGCGCCGATCCAGGTAATAATAGTGCCTGTCCGGCAGGAAGCCGAAGGCGTTCTCGATAAAGCGCATGAAATAAAAAACCGGCTTAAAAATATTGTCAGGGTAAAACTCGATGACAGCGACAAAATGCCCGGCTGGAAATTCAGCGAATATGAAATGAGGGGCGTTCCTTTAAGGCTTGAACTGGGACCGAAAGATATCGAGAAAAACCAGTGTGTGGCTGTCCGGCGGGACAACAGGAACAAGCTGTTTATTCCGTTGGACGAAATAGAGCGCAGGATACCCGAACTCCTTGACGAAATACAGGCGGATATGCTTGAAAAAGCCAGAGATATGCGGGATAAAAAGACTTATATTTGTAGAACAATTGACGAATTTATTACAACGTGCGAGGAAACTCCAGGTTTTATAAAAGCCATGTGGTGCGGAAACGAAGCCTGCGAGGAAGAAATAAAGGAAAAGACGGGCGCGACCGCGCGCTGTATACCATTCGAGCAGGAAAAACTGTCCGATTATTGTGTTTGCTGCGGAGAGGAAGCCCAAAAACTGGTATATTGGGGCAAAGCTTATTAAAACTAAAACAACATAGGAAGTTTTATCCGATAAAGGGGCAGACAATTAATTATCCGGAGGTACTAAATGTGGAAATTCTAATACGCTTATTAAAAGGCGCCGCGATTGGAATCGCGATGCTTGTGCCGGGTGTCAGCGGAGGTACAATGGCTATTATATTGGGCGTGTATGACGATATGATTCACTCGGTCAGTTCTTTTTTCAAAGATATAAAGAAGAACTTCGTCTTTCTGCTAAATATCTCTTTAGGCGGCATTATCGGAGTATTGGCGTTTTCAAAGCTGATCGAATATGCCCTTGAAAATTTCAGGCACCCGACAATGTACTTTTTTATTGGTATTGTCATTGGAGGTATTCCCGTTTTGTACCAGAAAGCGGTTAATTCCGGCAATAGAAAAAAACAGGTGAAAAACTGGATATTTTTCGTGCTTGGGTTTGTTATTGTTCTTATTATGTCAATTTATAACGGAACGATTGTAAATTTAGCAAACTCAACAGGCGTTCTTCATTTTATTTTCCTGTTTATTGCGGGCATTGTTATTTCGGTGGCATTAATCCTTCCCGGGATAAGCACTTCATTCATGCTCCTTGTACTGGGCATGTACGATATAACAATTAAAGCCATAAACAACCTTTATGTAAGCTATCTTGCCCCTATTGCAATCGGTTTGGCATTCGGCGTAATTGCGACGGCAAAAATACTTGAAAATGCGATGCAGAAAAAACCGTCCCAGACATACATGCTTATACTTGGGTTTGTGGTGGGCTCCATCGTTCCGGTATTTCCCGGATTACCCGAACAAACTTATCAAATAATAATATCGGCCGTGGTTTTTGTTATCGGTTTCGTTATTATAAGATTCATGAGCAAAAAGTTTGCCGATTAATCAATAATCCCCCGCGGCTTTGGCCAAATCAGGCAATCCGCTCCGTTTTACCGCGCTTGTCACCTGAACAACGCGGCTCATAGAAATCTCCTGACAATTTTTTATGTAGATTAAAAAAGATTCACGTCAAGGCAAAAGCTGCCCATAAAAAATGGCTGGCCTTACGTAATCTTTTTTTTGTTTTTTGTAAATATTTTGTTGCAACAGGAGACATACTATTTATTGCATCATGGATCCTGCAAAAATCCACCATTAACAAGGAATATCGGATTTTTTTGTTTTTGGTTTTGGTTAAGTTCCCGCAGGGTCCAAATCATGGGGTAGTGTCAAAAAAGTTATGAAAACAACGAGTTGATATTACAGAAATGTAAGTAATTTGAAAATCGGACATTGACAGCAGAATAGAGTGGAGAAAAAGGGCAAATAATTTA
>Ga0209537_1000374_pt1 | contig 55126 bp, 55 predicted proteins | sample BioPla4DNA1_FD_187698 | JGI IMG/M metagenome (GOLD analysis project Ga0209537, IMG submission 187698) | Biogas fermentation microbial communities from Germany - Plant 4 DNA1 (SPAdes) (version 2) | ecosystem: Engineered > Bioreactor > Anaerobic > Digestate | place: Bielefeld, North... | reverse complement strand
CCTGGTCACCGAAATGAAGGAGATAAAACACTACTACAACAAAGGAGTACCTGCCCGGGAAGGCATTGAAAAATAAAAGGGCCGGTCCGGGCATGTTTCGTTTCACCCGGCAGGGGGACGTTTCGTTTGCCAGGTTTGCTTTTGCAAACCTGGCAAACGAAACGTCCCCCTGCCAGCTTTTTTATCTATGAAAAAATCCCAATAAAAATTTAAAATAACGGTTGCATAATTATACATATGTGTGTATAATTATAAACAATATTATTTTAGTTTTGGGGGAAGGAAAATGAAAATTAGAGTTGGAATTGTCGGCGTCACCGGTTATACAGGAGGAGAGCTGCTCAGGCTTTTGCTCAACCACCCTCAAGCTGAAGTCAAAAAAGCCACTTCCAGGAGTAATGCTGGCAATGATGTCACACTGGTACATCCCAATTTGAAGGGCGAAATAAGCTTAATCGAGGATGAGTTTGAAATAGATTCCTTTGTAAAAGATATAGACCTGGTCTTTTTGGCCCTGCCTCACGGCAAGTCTGCACCCCTGGCCAGGGAAATCTACGATAGGGACGTTAAAATCATAGATCTGGGTGCGGATTTTCGAATAAAGGATGCCGAGGCTTACAAACTCTGGTACGAGTTGGAGCATGCCTGTCCGGAGCTGCTGGAGGAAAGCGTTTACGGCCTGCCGGAAATTCATAAAGATGAAATACAAAAGGCGATGATCGTTGCAAATCCCGGCTGCTATCCCACAAGCATAATTCTGGCCCTGGCCCCGCTCCTGGCGAATAAGGTCATCAGCCGTGAAAATATCATAGCCGACAGCAAGTCGGGGGTCAGCGGAGCTGGGAAGACCTTGACGGACACAAGCCACTTTGCCAATATCAACGAGAATTTACATGCATACAAAGTCGGCAATCACCGGCATATCGGGGAGATAGAACAGGAGCTAAGCCTATTGGGCCAGTCCCAACTGCTCATAAACTTTACGCCTCATCTGGTCCCCATGAACCGGGGCATTCTGAGCTCCGTATACGCGATACCGGTAGTGAAACTAAGGCAAAAGGAGCTGGATGAGCTCTATCATGAATTCTATAAGGACTGTCCCTTTATCAGGCTGAGAGACAAGGACAGCCTGCCCCAGACCAAATGGGTGCAGGGTTCCAACTACTGCGACATTGCTCCCATCCTAGATGAGAGGACGGGAAGGATCATAGTGTTTTCCGCAATCGACAATCTGGTAAAAGGGGCCTCCGGCCAGGCCATACAGAACATGAACATAATGTTCGGCTTGGATGAAACAACGGGTCTGAAGCTGGCCGGCATGTATCCGTAAACTAAATTTAAGGGAGGAATATGCAAATGAAATATATAGATGGCGGAATAACTTCGCCCAAGGGCTTTAAGGCGGCGGGTGTAGCCTCTGGAATCAGAAAAAAGGGCAGAAAGGATGTGGCCCTGGTATACTCGGAACAGCCGGCCCAGGCTGCGGCCGTCTATACCCTCAACAAGTTCCAGGCAGCACCCTTACAGGTTACAAAAGAGCACTTAAAGGATGGCATCGCCCAAGCCATCGTGGTAAACAGCGGCGTTGCCAATGCCTGCATGGGCCAGCAGGGCTTAATGAGCGCCAAGGAGATGGCCCAAATAACTGCGGACTGCCTGCTGATAAAGGCGGAAGACGTGGTGGTGGCTTCAACGGGGGTCATCGGCGTGCCCCTGCCCATGGAGCTCATCACTAAAGGAATAAAGGATGCTTCCAAGGCCTTGAGCTATGACGGAGGGGCCGATGCGGCAGAAGCCATAATGACAACGGACCTGGTGAAGAAGGAAGTTGCCTGCCAGTTGGAAATAGGCGGGAAAACCGTGACTATCGGGGCCATGGCAAAGGGCTCGGGGATGATTCACCCGAACATGGCCACCATGCTGGGCTTTATCACCACGGATGCCAGCATAGAAAGTGATTGCTTGCAGCATGTGTTGAAAAAGGCCACCGACGCCAGCTTTAACATGGTTTCGGTAGATGGCGACACCAGCACCAACGACATGGTGGCGATATTGGCCAACGGCCTTGCCGAGAACCCCAAGATTACCATGGAAAGCGAATACTTAAAGGACTTTGAAGCGGCGGTTACCGAAGTTTGCATCCGCCTGGCCAAGATGATCGCCCAGGACGGAGAAGGGGCGACGAAGCTCATTGAGGTGGAAGTGGTAGGGGCGAAATCCCTGGAGGATGCCCGGAAGGGGGCCAGGGCCATCTGCTCTTCCAATCTCGTGAAAGCAGCCATCTTCGGCGAGGACGCCAACTGGGGCCGCATCGTTACCGCCATGGGATATTCCGGCGCCGAAGTTGACCCATCAATAGTGGATGTATATATAGGGGAGCTCTTGGTGGCCGAAAAGGGCACTGGCCTTAAATTTGATGAAGAAAAGGCCAGCCAGATACTAAAACAAAAGGAAATCAAGCTCAAAGTAGACTTAAACTTGGGCTCGGAAGAGGCCACGGCCTGGGGCTGCGACCTGTCTTACGACTACGTGAAGATCAATGCCGATTACAGATCCTAGAAAAGCTTTGAAAGGATGAGTTAAATGGGACCTTTGGAAAAGGCGGAGATTCTCATCGAAGCCTTACCATATATAAAGAAGTTTTACGGCAAGACCGTCGTCATCAAGTACGGCGGCCATGCCATGACTGACCCTGAGCTGAAGGATAAGGTGATAACCGACATCGTCCTGATGAAGTACGTGGGGATAAACCCGGTAATCGTCCACGGCGGAGGGCCGGAAATAAACCAGTGGCTGAAAAAGACCGAGACCCCTTCTGAATTTGTAAACGGAATGCGGATCACCGATGAAAAGATCATGGAGATAGTGCAGATGGTCTTGGTGGGGAAGGTCAACAAGGAAATCGTCAGCCTGGTGGAAAAAAACGGGGGAAAGGCCATGGGCCTCAGCGGCATCGACGGCCAGATGATTAAGGCCCGGAAGAAGAGGGCGTATCTTAACGGCTCGGAAGTGGACCTGGGTTTTGTAGGGGAGATAGAGGAGATCGATCCCCAGCTGATACACACGGCCTTAAGGAACGATTTCATCCCGGTCATCGCTCCCGTAGGTACCGGCAACGGCCAGGTTTACAATATAAATGCGGACTATGTGGCGGGCAGCATCGCCGCGAGCTTAAAAGCTGATAAGCTGGTGCTGCTTACCGATGTGGAAGGAGTGTTGGACAAGGAAAAGAAGCTCATATCCTCTTTAAACTTCCGGGAAGCCCGCAACATGATAGAAGCAGGCGTTATTGAAGGCGGCATGATACCTAAAATCGAGTGCTGCATGGAAGTCCTGTCAAGGGGAGTAGAGCGGGTCCACATTATAGATGGGCGCCTACCTCACGCCCTGCTCCTGGAAATCTTCACTGACCAGGGTGTAGGCACCATGGTAGTAAAGGAGTGACTTTGATGGAAAATTTAATTGCCTTAGGCGAGAAGTACGTCATGAACACCTATAAGCGCTTGCCCCATGTCCTGGTCAAGGGCTCCGGCTCCTATGTCTGGGACAGCGAGGGCAGAAAGTTCCTGGACTTTGTCAGCGGTATAGCCGTCAATTCCCTTGGCCACTGTCCCCAGGTGGTGACTGAGGCCATCAAGGAGCAGGCGGAAAAACTCATCCACTGCTCGAACCTATACTGGATCGAGCCACAGATTAAACTGGCAAAATTGTTAGTAGAAAAATCCTGCTGTGACAAGGCCTTTTTCTGCAACAGCGGCACGGAAGCCAATGAGGCGGCAATTAAACTTGCCCGGAAGTGGGGCCAGGGCCGCTATGAAATCATCAGCATGGAAAAATCCTTTCACGGCCGGACCCTAGGGTCCCTTGCCGCAACTGGCCAGGCCAAGTACCAGGAGGCCTTTAAGCCCCTTCCGGCAGGCTTTAAGTACGTGCCATTTAATGATTTGGAGGCCTTGGAGGCGGCCATTACTCCCGAGACCTGTGCCGTTATGCTGGAGTGCATCCAGGGGGAAGGAGGAGTAAATGTCCCCGAACCAGGATACTTGGAGGGCGTCCAGGAAATCTGCCGGAAAAACAATCTGCTCTTAATCCTGGATGAAGTCCAAACGGGTCTGGGCAGGACCGGCAAGGCTTTTGCATATCAGCACTTTAATTTAAGTCCCGATATCATTACCCTGGCCAAGGCCTTAGGAGGGGGAGTCCCCATCGGGGCCATGCTGGCCAAGGACGAAGTGGCCAAGGCCTTCCAGCCGGGAGACCATGCTGCTACCTTTGGCGGAAATCCCCTGGCAACGGCGGCGGCTCTGGCAGCCTGCTCGGTCCTTTTGGATGAAGAATTCATAGTGGAAGTTGCAAAAAAGGGCGAGTACCTGAAGGGGGAACTTGAAAAGCTAAAGGCGGAATTTCCCCAGATCATCAAGGTAAAGGGATTAGGCCTCATGGTGGGCTGCGAGCTCAATACGGATGCCCTGCCCATCGTTGAATCTTGCATGCAAAAAGGAGTACTTATCAATGCCGTGGGAGGCAACATTTTGCGCTTTGTGCCAGCTCTAACCGTGACGAAAGCAGAAATAGACCAGCTAGTAAGCACATTAAAAGAGGCCCTTTCGGAAAGCGGCAAATAAAAAAACGGGGAGGAAAAGCATGGACACAGGACTTAAAGGCAGAGATTTTCTCAGCTTAAAAGACTTTAGTGCAGAGGAGATAAAGTTCTTATTGGACCTTGCGGCAAAGCTTAAAGCCGAACACAAGCAGGGGGTGTGCCATGATATCTTAAAGGGCAAGACCCTGGCCATGATCTTTCAAAAGGCCTCTACCAGGACCCGGGTGTCCTTTGAAGTGGGGATGTTTCAGCTTGGTGGAATGGCCCACTTCCTGAGCACCCAGGATCTCCAGATAGGCCGGGGCGAGCCCATCAGCGATACAGCCAGGGTGCTATCCAGGTACGTGGACGGGATCCTGATTAGGACCTATGCCCAGGCCGAAGTGGAGGAACTGGCCGAGTACGCCGATGTGCCCGTCATCAACGGCTTAACGGACCTGTACCATCCCACCCAGGCTCTGGCAGACATGCTTACGATTTTAGAGTACAAAAAGAAGCTCTCAGGCATCAAGCTGGCCTACATAGGCGATGGCAACAACATGGTCCATTCCCTGATGATCGGTGGAACTAAGCTTGGCCTGGAAGTCAGGGTGGCCACTCCCAAGGGATACGAGCCATTGCCGGAGGTAGTCGAAATGAGCGAGGCCTTCGCCAGGGAAAGCGGCGGCAAGCTCATTTTGGGAAATGACCCAGAAGAGATAAGCCATGGAGCGGATGTGCTGTACACCGATGTCTGGGCCAGCATGGGCCAGGAGCAGGAAGCAAAAGAGCGGAAAAAGCGCTTTAAAGGCTTTCAAATCAACAAAAAGATACTGGAACTTGCCGACAGTGAGGCAATCGTCATGCACTGCCTGCCTGCCCACCGGGGAGAGGAAATAACGGATGAAGTGATGGAAGGGCCCCAATCGGTGGTGTTTGACGAGGCGGAAAACAGGCTCCACGCCCACAAGGCGATCCTGGCGGCACTCCTTTAAAAGCATTCATATTCTGTTAAATTATTCCAAATTCCTTGTAATTTTTCCCTCTCTGTGCTAAAATTACGTTGTACCTAAAATTTAATGGACGGTGCAGAATAAATGATAGCGTATAAACTAGGAGATTCTTTGTATCTGAATATTACCAACCGGTGCACCAACGACTGCGAATTTTGCATACGGCAGCAGGCACCGGGGGTAGGAGGATACAACCTCTGGCTCGAGGAAGAGCCGACTACCAAGGAAATCATTGAAGCAATAGGAGATCCCACAGGCTACAAGGAAGTGGTGTTTTGCGGATACGGCGAGCCCCTGATGCGGCTTCAGGTGGTTATCGATGTGGCAAAGCACCTCAAAAAGACATATCCCAATGTTCCCGTCAGGGTCAACACCAACGGCCAGGCAAACATGATTTACGGCGAGGATGTGACCCCTCAGCTGGAGGGGAACATAGATGTGATTTCCATAAGCCTCAACGCGGAAAATGCAGAAAAGTACAGTGAGATATGCCATCCGGAGTACGGCGAAGATGCCTTTTTCAGCATTTTAGAATTTACCCGAAAATGTAAAAGCCACATTCCACGGGTTATCGTGACGGTTGTCGATATTCCCGGCATAGATATTGCAAAATGCAAAAGACTTGCCGAGGAGCTGGGCGTGGAATTCAGGCTTCGAAGTCTTGATAAAAGATAGGTTTTTATCCTATCTTTTTTTAACATATGGACAACGCCATTATGAGTAAGTTTACAAACAACATCCTTATTGGCAAGCTTGGATTAACGTTTTCGAGCCAACTGCAAAAATTTTTAGGGAGTTATGCGTCAGAAAATCAAAGCTCATTATTAATATTTCTTAAAAAATATAAAACTAATTGTGGATAGAAAAGATTAACAAGTTAAGGCCTTATCTTTGCACGGGCTTAACTTGCCAAGGAGGAAAGCGTCATTAATATCAGGCAAATAATGCGAAGGTACAACCTTAGGCCCAACAAGCGGCTGGGCCAGCATTTCCTGGTGGACAGCCGGCCCCTTTACGCCATGCTGCAGGCGGCAGAACTTTTGCCCGAAGATGGGGTCCTGGAAATCGGCCCAGGCCTCGGAGTGCTCACCAGGGAGCTTTGCTCAAGGGCCGGGAAGGTGGTTGCCGTGGAAAAGGACAGGCAACTCATACCTATACTGGAGGATTTGACCAAAGATTTCAAAAATATTTGTATATTAGATGCAGATGTGCTAAAATTAGATATGGAGGAGCTTAGAGAAGAACACTTTGGCGGCAGCTTTAAAGTTGTGGCAAATCTTCCTTACTACATCACCAGTCCCATTATTATGAAGATCATAGAAAATCGCCACTTAATTCCCCTTGCGGTCTTAATGGTCCAAAAGGAGGTAGCCCAGAGGCTTGTCGCCTCGCCGGGCAGCAAGGATTACGGCATTCTCACCATCGCGGTTAATATGTACGCCGAAGTGAAGCTGGTTTGCAATGTAGGCAAGAGCTCTTTCCTGCCGCCGCCCAAGGTGGAATCGGCGGTGGTGAAGATCTTGCTTAGGCAAAAGCCGAGGGTTGAAGTCGACGAAGAACTTTTCTTTAAAGTGGTGGAAGCGGCTTTTGGCGAGCGGCGAAAGACCTTAAAAAACTCCCTCAGCAGGCGGCTCGATATTCCGGGCATTGACCCTGAAGTAATAGCCAAGGCCTTGGAGGTGACCGGCATCGATCCGATGCGCCGGGGCGAAACCCTTTCCATCGAGGAATATGCCCAACTGCTGGAAGCGCTGAAAAAGTACGCAGGCGAGACTTAACTTTCTGTGAAAGCCCATATTTGGCCCAGGACTGTTTCAAGCAGTGATGCTAAATACAAGGCAGTACATACACTTTTGTCATTTTGGAGATGGGATGATCACCATGATTTTTGTAAATCCAACAAGGGGCAGGATGTCCATTAAAGAAGTAGTCAGAGACATCATAGCTTTTATGGAGGAAGTACCTTCGGCTTCGTACAAGTTAATAATCGGCACCGACTCTCAATCCAGGGACAACTCTTGCTTCGTTACTGCTGTAATTGTCCATCGGGTGGGAAAGGGAGCCCGCTACTATTACTACAGGAAATACGTGTCCAGCGTAAAGAACCTGAGGCACAAGATATTTACGGAAACATCCATGTCCCTGGACGCCGTGACCCGATTGAAAGAAGAGCTGGCCAAGACCCGCTATAAGGACATGGACGTGGAAATTCACGTGGATATCGGTCAAAACGGCGACACCAAGGAGCTCATCCGGGAAGTGGTGGGCTGGGTCATGGGCGTGGGATACAAGGTTAAGATTAAGCCGAATGCCTGCGGCGCCACCAAGGTGGCCGACAGACACACCAAGTAAGGCAAAGGGCATTTCCTTTAGTTAGGAAATGCCCTTTTTGACTTAGCTTCCATCAAGCCTTTGACAGAAAGCTTTCCAGTATGTCAAAGCGCCTGAAGGGATTGTATCCCTGGTATTCCTTATACAGGTAACAGCGGCTTCGGGGCCTCCCACTGAAATAATTGATGGCCTCGAGGGTGTCGCCGATAATGGTATCGGCAATTCTCTTGGCGTGAAAGTAGTCCCTTATCTTTGAGCCGAGGTATTTTTGCGGCAGTTTTGAGGGCACCTGTACGGAAAGGCCCTGCTTTCTGGCAAAGGCCAGGACCATGGGCGGCACCGCAAAGTACCTAAAATCGATGCCTTCCATTAATTTGCGGGAAACCGCATGGGGGCCGTGGGAGGGGGTGGCCACGCCGATTTCGTCGTAAAGGTCCAGCTTGAGATTGAGTAAACTCCGAAAGAGGAGTATCTGTTCGGTAAGCTCGCTCTTGTACTCCAAGCTGGGGTAGCAATCGGTCATGGCCAGGTCCGCTCCCTGACAGGTCACCGAATGGACCAGTTCATCAACGAGTGTCCGAATATTGCCGATCAAATCCCCGTCGACGAAGACCACGCAGCCCGCCCCCTCCCTGTAAGCGTAATAGGCCCCGATGGCCCTGGGAATATCTATGCCAAGCTCGGGAGTAAAGTACAGGATTTCCAAGTTTTCCAGTCTCAGCCCCTTTACTTCTTTCATGGTATCGTCCGAGGAACCGTTTACCACTACGACGATTCTATCTACAGGAGTTTGTTTCAGCAAACTGAGAACCCTGCCGATTCTTCCCTGCTCATTTTTTGCAGGAACAACGGCCATGTTCATTTTTCTCACCTCGTGGTGTCTATCTGCTCACATCCCCCCTGCTAGCATCATATTATGTAATAAACCGAATAATGGTGAAATATAATGAAATGGGGGATACGTGTGGCTAAAGTCAAAATAGGGGATGTGGTAGCCCGTGTATCATACAATAAAGATGTTTTTTTCAAAGTGGTTGACATCATGGAGGATAAGGGCTGCTGCACTTTAAAAGGTCTCAACGTGAGAGTGCTTGCCGATGCTCCCATCGATGACTTGATTTTACCCAGCTCGACCGAAGTGAGGGAATACAAGAGGGATTACATCAAAAAGAGCAACGAGTCCATGGAGCGGATCTTCTACCGGCGGGAACTGGAAAAACAGCGGCGCATGACGCGGAACAACGCTGAGGGGAGCAACGGTTTTTTTGTTTTACCGGGGATGGTTCTACACATCGACGGTGATGAAGAGTATCTGGACCTGTGTCTCACCACCTATAGGCAACTGGACATTGAAGCCTATGGCGAATGCATAGCCGAAAAAAATCAGCCCAAGAGAATCAACAGCCTCTTGGTCAAATACAATCCCGATATCCTGGTCATTACCGGCCATGACGGTCTGCTTAAAGAAAAGAGGGACTTTAACAGGGTGGACAATTACCGGAACTCCAAGTACTTTATTGAAGCGGTGCGAAATGCCAGGCGCTTTGAGCCATCCCTGGATGATCTGGTGATATTTGCGGGAGCATGCCAGTCCCACTACGAGGGGCTGCTCAGAGCGGGAGCAAACTTTGCCAGCTCTCCCCACCGGGTCTTCATACACGCACTGGACCCGGTGTTCATAATAGAGAAGGTGGCATACACCCCTATTAATAAAATCATATCTGCCCGGGACGTGATAGACGCCACCATAACCGGTATCAAAGGTATAGGAGGCGTTGAGACCCGAGGCAAGTTTAGGGAGGGTCTTCCCCGATCGCCCTACGAGTAATCGGCATTGGTGGTGAATCTAATGGACTTTGACAATGAGGAACTCACGGTAAAACTCTATCACACCGACCAGCAGGAGGCGCGGATAGTCGGCATAAGGGAATATGTGATAGGGGCGGTGGCTGCCAGCATGCCTCCCGAATTCCCCGTGGAAGCCCTAAAAGCCCAGGCCATATGCTGCAGGACCCTGGCCGTAAAGCGCATGGGTATTTTCGGAGGAGGCGGCTGCAAGCGCCATCCCGGCTTTGACCTTTGCAACGATCCCGTGCACTGCCAGGGCTTTATGGGCATTGAGGAAAGGCAGAAAGCCTGGGGCAGCCGCTACGAAGAATTTACGGAGAAGATTGCAACTGCCGTGGAGGACACTGCGGAAATAATACTGACCTATAACAACAATCCCATAGAGGCGGTATACCATGAAGCCTGCGGGGGCTGCACGGAGGATTCAGAAAATGTCTGGGGAAATAAGGTCAGTTACCTGAGACGGGTGGAATGCATATACTGCAAGGATTCGCCCTACTGGAATACTACCAAAAATTTTTCGATAAGGGAGTTAAAGCGTAGGCTGGCCATCAACTTTGATGACGGCTTTTCCGATAAGAGGGAGATTCCGGGGCTGCTGGAAAACATTCATTCCACAGCCTCCGGCCGCATAAAGAAACTAAAGATAGGGGACATGGTCTTTCAGGCTGAAGATATAAAGAACCTCCTGGGCCTTTCCTCCACCAAGTTTTCATGGAAGGTTTCAGCACTCTCCTTCCAGGTGATGGGCCAGGGCAACGGCCTGGGCCTTTGCCAGTACGGAGCCAGGGGCATGGCCCTTTTGGGCTTTCCCGTGGATGAGATATTAAAGTTTTACTTCACGGGCGTGGAGCTAAAGGGCTTGGAAAGGCCCACTTATGCCAAGCCCCTCATAGGCAAGACCATAGTCATCGACCCGGGCCATGGCGGCGATAGCGGCAATTCCGGCCCCATGGGGCTGTCGGAGGGCTATGTAAATCTCGAAATAGCAAGGGTCGCGGCGGAGGGCCTTGTGCAGTGCGGGGCCAAGGTGATACTGACCCGCGACAAAAATGAATTTGTGAGCCTTTCGGAAAGGGTCCGCATTTCCAATGAAAACAAGCCCGACATAACTTTAAGCATTCAGCAGAACTTTTTTCCCGAGGAAGACTCGGGTGGAACGGAAAGCTTTTATTATCCCGGCGATGTGGAAGGCAAGAAATTAGCCTGCATCATACACCGGGAACTGGTGACCATTTTACAGCTGAGGGATTTGGGGGCAAAGCCGGCAGACCTATTTGTGCTCCGGGAGACCAACAATCCTTCCGTCATGGTGCATATCGCAGCAATCAGCAATCCGGAGGAGGAACGTCTACTATCCGAACCCCAGTTCAGGCAGAAAGCTGCTGTGGCGATAATCAATGGAATTAAAGCCTATTATCACGAATAAACAAGATAAATTTCGCCTTTTACTATTAATCATTTTTTTTTGTACCTAGACTTATTGACAAAAATGACTAATGTTGATAAACTATTATAATATTTGACATTCGGACAAAAGGGTGGTATAATTATACTGTATTTTGCATTTTTGTGAGGTGATGTTATGGCTTCGGCAGATGCTATCAAGAAGATTCGCAGAGACGTCCAGTCACACCTTGGGAAGATGGTTAAACTCAGAGCAAACCGCGGCCGTAAAAAGACCTTTGAAAAAGAAGGCGTTTTAGAACAGGTTTACCCCAACATATTTGTCGTGAAAGTAACCGAGTCGCCGGATTACGTAAGGCGGATTTCCTATAGCTACTCCGATATATTGACCGATACCGTTGAACTAACGGTTTTGCAAAATGATAAACCACAGTCAAAATGCGGCTCAGCATAATCCCGATTCTTTCGGGATTATTTTTTTGTCCCTTATACACAATTGCCCCCTTTCGCCAATATATATAGATATATAAGCGTCGAAAGGGGGTTTTTTTGTGGAAAGGATTTCCCGAATTTTGCGGCAGCATGAGAAGAAACTCTTATGCCTGGAAAATGTGGTGGGCGTGGGCTTAGGATATAAAATAATAAAGGACAAAATGACCAACAAGCCCGCCATCATGGTCCTTGTGAGAGAAAAGATTGCCGATGAAAAACTGCTGGGCCGAAATTGCGTGCCCAAGGTTTTGAGCAATACCCCGACCGATGTGGTGGAAGTAGGTGATGTGAAACTATTGAATGCCCGAATCGAGAGGGCAAGGCCCGCCAAGCCCGGCATGAGCATAGGCCATTACAAGATCACGGCAGGCACCTTTGGGGCCCTGGTGAAAGATGTAAAGACGGGCCGACTCCTGATCCTGTCCAACAATCACGTCCTGGCCAATGCCACCGACGGCGGTGACGGGAAAGCCGTGATCGGTGACGCGATACTCCAGCCGGGAGGCCACGACGGGGGGACATCGTCGGATGTAATCGCCCATTTGGAAAGATTTGTTCCGATCGCAAAAAACGCTGCAGAAAGCTCCTGCCCGATAGCCCAAGGCCTAGAAAAGGCCATCAACAGCCTTTTAAAAGTGATAAAGCCTGACTACGAAATCAATTTTATCAAAAAAAGCACGGCCAGGAACCTGGTAGATGCGGCGGTAGCAAGGCCAGTGAGGGATGAGTATGTGAGCGGGGAAATAATGGGCCTGGGTAAAATTTCGGGCATCCAGGAGCCCAAGATCGGCATGACCGTCCAAAAGAGCGGCCGCACCACGGGAATCACCTCCAGCCAAATACAGGCCTTAAATGTGGTGATAAAGGTCATGCTAGGGCCGACCGAGGAAGCTACCTTTTACGACCAGATCCTCACGGGTCCCATGGCCCAGCCCGGCGACAGCGGTTCCATTGTAGTCGATGAGAACCTGAGGGCGGTAGGCCTTTTATTTGCCGGCTCCGACCAGGCAACCCTCATCAATCCCATAGTAAACGTGCTAAAGACCCTCCAAGTAGAACTTCCCGGTGCCATGCACTAATAAGTTAATATTTGGTGCCTGGCACCTAACTTATTGAAAACTCCAAACAAGGCATACGATTAAGTGCCAAAAGTTGAGCAATATGGTAAAAACAAGAGATTTTCGTGGTTAAATTAACCATAATAGGCTTTTATTGAACAATTTTAATAATATCTTCATCATATGTAATTTGTTGCATCTCAGAAGGGCCCCTGACCGATTATAAAGATATTTGCTGTTTGTCGAAAAAAGCAGAAAAACTATATAATGTTTACAACATATAATCTGCAGCAAATCTTAAAAGGAGGCAATACAAAATGAAGCAGATTTACAAAAAAATATGTGTGGCTCTTCTTTTAACTTTTATGCTGACACTACCGGGAATTGCCACTGCAGCAACGCAAATTAATGTGAAAGTAACCCTAAACGGCAGAACCCAAGTACTTGAGCTTCCAATTGATTTAGAATCCATCAGCAAAAACTACAGCACGACTTACAGGTTTGTCTACACTTACAAAGATGGCAAATGGATACTAACGTCTAAGGAAGATGCTGGCCAGGGCCAGGCAAAGCCCAGCCTTCCTACCGTGCCTTCAAAGCCTCAGCCCCAAACGCCGGCTCCCTCTCCATCACAGCCAAAGCCCGAGACACCGGCTCCCAGCACGCCGGATGTTAAAGGCCTGACTGCCGATGAGAGCAAGATGCTGGAATTGGTGAACCAGGAGAGGCAAAAACTGGGCCTAAAGCCCCTCACAATCGATATGCGGCTAGTTGACATTTCCCGCAAAAAGAGCAAGGACATGATAGACAACAATTATTTCGGCCATACATCTCCTACATACGGAACTCCCTTTGATGCATTGAAAAACAACGGTGTTTCCTATAGGTATGCAGGTGAGAACCTGGCGGGGGCACCCACCGTCGAGCGGGCCCACAGCGGCCTCATGAACAGCCCGGGCCATCGCGCCAATATACTAAACCCCAACTTCACCCACATCGGCATAGGCGTCGTGGAAGGCGGCCCCTACGGCAAGATGTTCACCCAGACCTTCATCGGGGTAAATTAAAGCAGGTCATAACTGGCATAAATAGTGCAAAAAGAGCTGCCTCGCAATCAGCGAGCGGCTCTTTTTTTGTAATGATGAGAAATTATTCACATGTTCTGTTGATTTTTTGTGGATAACTTGTTGACAATGTGGATAAACCTAGTCGGTACAATAATTTTAACCCGTTATGTATATAATTTTTTCTCCCCCTCACCATTTAAATCCGCCTACATATAATATATTGAGTGTATTCTCCATTTTGCCAGAAGGGAAGGGGGAAAATGAAAGTCCTCATATTTATTGTCGTCCTAGCCATTGCCTCATGGGTCTTCTACTTGTTCATACGGAAGGCCTTTGATATGCCTTTGGACCAGACCAAGGGCAACTCCGGCCAGGTTAAAATCAAACCAGTAGGGTCGGAGGAAGTCAAAAGGGATGAAAGCTTAAAGCAAGGTACTTATGAAGAAGAAGTATCGCAGCAGCCCCAGCCTAAAGCTGAAGATGGCTGCTGCAAAGCAGCCACCGCTTGCCGGCAGCGAGACGAGGAAGAAATGACACAAATCCAAGAATAGTTTTTTAGCTGTAACATATTTGTCAAGCTTCACATATATTATAGGAGTAAGGTGGTGAATTTTAGGGAAAGGAGGATTTTAATGGGTGTCTATTTGACAAAGGAACTGGTAAGGGTAGATAAGGTAGTCGGCGAAGACAAGACCCAGGCCATAGTAGAAGGAACCATCACGCTACCTGATGGGAAGCCGGACATAGAGCGGGTCATTTCCATTGACGCAACCCTGGACACAGAAAGCTTGGAGACCGACATCCTGGATTCTAAAATAGGCAAGGTGATAGTTGAAGGCGAAGTGGATGTCAATGCCATTTACGTGGCGGATGTTCCGGAAGGCCAGCCACAGCAGCCGGTTCATTTTGTAGAAGGTAAAATTGACTTTAGCTTTTTTGTAAAAATTCCCGGTGTCAAAAAAGATATGGACGTCAGGGTTAGGGCCAAGATCGAACACATCCAGCACAGCTTCGACCCCAACAGGCCGAGGGAAATCAAGGTTAGACTTGTCGTCATGTTCTTCGTGAAGGTCACCAGGCGGGTTGAAATCGAGATCGTCATCGATGCTACGGGGCCAAAAGATCTCCAGGTGCTCAAGAAAACCCTGCGCATCGAGGATGTCATAGGTGAAGCCAGGGCCCAGAACATAGTAAAAAGCGATGTAGGTGTGCCGGAGGAAAAGCCCAGCATCGAGCAAATACTGAAGGTAAAGGCGGAAGTCAGGGATGTAACCAGCAAGATTATTAAAAACAAGATAATCATCGAAGGCGTACTGGAAGTGGGTATCCTCTACGTGGCCATAGCTCCAGAAGGTCAACCCCTGCAGCCGGTGCACTTCATGGAAGCCGAGATACCCTTTACCCAATTTGTGGAGATTCACGGCGCCGATGAGGGTATGGCCAGGTTTATCCGGGTGGAAGTGGAGCACATAAAGGGCCGCCGCAAGGACGATAGGACCGTCACCGTAGAGGCAATACTCAAGATCAGGGCCAAGGTCTTCGAGACCAAGATTATCCAGGTAGTCATAGATATCTTCAGCCCCTCCAAGGAACTGCACGTAGAAAAGAAACGCTTAAAACTCGACCAGGTCATCGGCGAAGATGAAAACGAGATCGTCATCAAAGACACGCTGACGGTGCCCGATGAAAAGCCGGACATCGAGCAGATATACAAGACCAGCTGCAAGGCCAGGGTGACCGAGTCCAGGATAATCGACGGCAAGGTTATCGTGGAAGGGGTCCTGACATTAGAGACCCTCTACGTAGCCGATGTGCCGGAGGGAGAGCCGCAGCAGCCCCTGCACTTCATGGAGCACGAGATAGACTTTACTACCTTTGTGGAAATACCCGGTGCCGAAGAAGACATGATGCTGGACTTTGATGTGATAGTGGAGCACTGCTCTTCATCGGCAATACCCAATGATCCGAGGCGCTTCGAGGTCAGGGCGGTGCTAGGCCTCTTTGCCAAGGTAACTCAAATGGTTGAGCTTGACATAGTTGTACACGTGGAAGAAGAGTATGTAGAAGAGGAAGAAGAAGAAAAAGAGGAAAAGAAGGAGAAAAAGGAGAAGAAGGACGATAAGCCGGCCATGACCATCTATATCGTTCAGAGGGGGGACACTCTCTGGAATATAGCCAAGAGGTACAATGTCACCGTGGAAGCCATAGTTAGAGCTAACAACATAGCCAATCCCGATTCCATAATGCCGGGCCAACAACTGGTGATACCTAGAATGTAATCCTTATATCCCGCAAGCTGCGGGATTTTTGTTTTGCCTGGCTCTGGAAATAATAATGCTGAGAGGCGGATATTTTGGCAAAAAGGGCCAAAAAAGTACGTTATTTTTGCAGACCGGCAGGATTTTAAGTTTTTTTGTGAAATATATAATTAGAGTATAATATATGAGAGGAGAACAGCTTGAAAAAGATAACCATAGAAGCAAAGGCAAAAATAAACCTAACCCTGGACGTGCTCTACAAAAGGCCCGACGGCTATCACGAAGTGGAAAGCATAATGCAGACCGTTTCTTTAAAGGACTGGATTTTCCTAAAACTCATTCCGGGCCCGGCTATTGAGCTTAGTTCAAACTGCCAAGAGCTTCCCCGGGATGAGAGGAACCTGGCCTACAAGGCCGCCAGGCTGATGATGGAGGAATACCAGCTGGATGCCGGCATGGCAATTCACATAGACAAGAACATACCGATAGGGGCGGGCCTGGCAGGAGGAAGTGCCGATGCGGCAGCGGTGATCCTGGGCATCAACGAGATGTTTCAGCTAAACAGGCCCCGGGAAGAGCTGATGGCCCTGGGCAAAAAAATAGGTGCCGATGTGCCCTTTTGCATAGCCGGCAAGACTGCCCTGGCCAGGGGCATCGGCGAAAAGATTCTGCCCCTCAAGCCCCTGTCCAATTTTGGCCTGGTGCTGGCAAAACCCCCTTACTATGTTTCAACTCAGGAAGTATACAGTAGACTGGATGTAAAAACCATACAAAAGCGGCCCGATACCCCTGCCATGATGGAACATATCGAGCAGCGGGATATAGGGGAAATAGCCTCTGGCCTGTGCAATGTCTTGGAAGAAGTGACCTTGAAACTTTACCCGGAGCTGGAACTGATAAAACAGCATCTCATCTCCCATGGAGCCTTGGGCAGCCTTATGTCGGGCAGCGGACCCACCGTCTTCGGCCTATTTGAAAGTGCTCGGGATGCCGAAAGAGCTGCGGAGAAGATAGGGCTTGATGGAAATGAAATTTTTGTGTGCAAAATGCAGTAGAATTTTTAGCAGGAGGTGATTTTGTGGAAAACAACAGATTTCCCTCTTTAAAGCTTGACAACTACAAACCCCTCAGAGACATAGTCTTTGAAGCCATAAAGGAAGCAATTTTGAAAGGCCGCCTAAAACCCGGCGAAAGGCTCATGGAAGTTCAACTGGCCGAAGAAATGGGAGTTTCCAGGACCCCGGTGCGGGAGGCCATAAGGAAACTGGAACTTGAGGGCTTGGTGGTGATGGTTCCCCGGAAAGGTGCTTACGTATCGGGCCTCACCATGAAAGACGCTGCGGAGGTCTTCGAAATTCGCAGCAGTCTTGAAGGCCTGGCTGCAGCACTGGCAGCAGAGCGCATAACCGATGACGAAATCAAAATGCTGGATAAAATCCTATCGGAGATTACAAAGGCCAGCGAAAAGGGCGATGCCGAAACGGTCATCAAAAAGGACGTTGAATTTCACCAGATTCTCTTCAATGCTTCCAGGAACGAAAGGCTGGCCCAAATTGTAAACAACCTGAAGGAGCAGATAGACAGGTTTCGCATCCAGTCCTTCAGCAATCCCCTCAGGGTGAAAAACGTGGTATCTGAACATAAGGCTATCATAGATGCTATAAAGCAGGGTGATTCGGAAAGTGCAGAAAAGCTTGCAAAAGCCCACATATATGAAGTAGAATATAATGTAATGGAGATGCTTAGAAAACGAATGTCTTTTGAGGAGGAACTTTCATGAAGGCCCTTATACTGGCAGGAGCCGAAAAAGAAGGTCCCCTGGCACAATACGGCCCTAACAAAGCCCTGATAAAGATCCACGGCAAGGAAATGATACGATACATCATCGATGCCTTCAAGGGCCTTGACTTCATAGACAGCATCGCTGTTGTCGGGCCGAAGGAGAGCCTGGAGCCCATCAAAGGGCAGGTGGATGTCATCGTAGACAGCGCAGCTTCCCTGGCCGACAACGTCCTGTGCGGTGTCAATATTTTCTCGGACGATGAAATGGTCTTGATTGCCACTTCGGACATTCCCATGATTACCCCGGAAGCTGTTAGGGATTTTGTGGAAAAGTCCCTTTCGATGGATGCGGATTTTTATTATCCCATCGTTTCAAGAGAAGAAAACGAAAAAAAGTATCCCGGAATAAAGCGCACATATGTTAAAATAAAAGATGGGACATTTACCGGAGGCAATATCGTCATGGTCAGGGCCGGCAAGGTCAAGGAGTGCATAAAAAATGCGGAAGCCTTCATGACCTACCGGAAAAAGCCATGGATGCTGGCCAGGATCCTGGGCCTTAAATTTATTCTTAAGTTCCTGATGGGTACACTGACCATAGATGAGCTGCAGGAGCGTGTTGAGGAACTTTTTGGCGTAAAAGCTCGGGCGATCATAAGTTCTTATCCCGAAATAGCAACCGACGTGGACAAGGACAGTGACCTTGAGCTTGCGGCCAGAGCATTAAGTTAGGGGGATTTTTTATGAGGCGCAGTGAGAGAATTGCCCTGATTTCGAACACGCTGTCGAGGAACCCGAATAAAATAATTTCCCTGAATCACTTCAGCCAGTGGCTGGGGGCGGCCAAATCGTCCATAAGTGAAGATATAGATATCATAAAAAAAGCCTACAAGAATTCAGGGCAGGGTGATATCGCCACGATTCCTGGAGCTGCAGGAGGCGTGCGCTATCGAGCCAAGAGGTCTTTGGATGATATCAATGCTTTTTTACATGACCTCAGCGAGGTGTTGCGGGACCAAAAGCGGATCATTCCCGGAGGCTACCTGTACATGACGGATATCATGTTTTCCCCCGAGTATTCCAGCACCATAGGAGAAATTTTTGCGCAGATCTTTATAGACAAAGGGCCGAGTCATGTTCTGACTGTGGAAACAAAGGGCATTCCCATTGCCCTTATGACGGCTAGGGCCCTAAACGTCCCCATGGTGGTAGCCCGCAGGGACAGCCGGGTGACGGAGGGGCCTTCGGTGGGCATCAGCTACGTGTCCGGTTCGGGCCAGAAGATTCACAACATGTCCCTGGCCAAGCGGGCCTTGCCGGAGAACTCCCGGGTCCTGATAATTGACGATTTCATGAAGGGCGGCGGGACGGCCCAGGGCATGACCGAACTCGTGGGCGAATTTAAAGCCCAGGTCGTGGGAGTCGCCATGGTGATTGCCACGGCGGTGCCCAAGGAAAAGCTGGTGAGTGACTTCACTACACTACTGGTCCTGGAAGGCATTGATGCCCAGAAGGGCGAAATCAACATCAGCATCAACGAGCAGCTCATGTAAAAAATTTACTTCCTATAGTTTTTACGGCAGGAATTTTTAATTTTTTATAGAATTTTTAACAACAACCATATGCTAACACAGACCGACATAGTTCGAAGCATCGGCTCAAGCTAAATAAATTCCCGGGAGGTATTCTCATGAATATCACGGAGGTCCGCATACGCAAGGTAGAAGATGAAGGCAAGATGAAGGCGATAGTATCCGTTACCTTTGACAATGAATTTGTGGTACACGATATACGCATTATAGAGGGGAAAAACGGGCTCTTTATAGCCATGCCCAGCCGACGAACTGCAAGCGGAAAGTTTAAGGACATCGTGCATCCAATCAACTCCGAGACAAGGGCAAAAATACAGGACGTGGTATTAAGTCATTACAACGACATAGACCTAGGAGAAAATGAGGGGACATCATAGGATGTCCTATATTTTTCAAAGTTGGGAATATCTGGAACATACATGCATATATTCCCGACAGATTCGTTAGAGGAGGGCTATGATGGAGAGTTTTACAGCTGTAATTTTAGCGGCTGGCGAAGGGACCCGCATGAAATCGGATACTCCCAAGGTCCTGCATAAAATTTGCGGAAAGCCCATGCTGGCATATGTGATAGAAGCCGCGAGGGGGGCAGGGGCCCAACAAGTCGTAGTAATAGTTGGCAAGGCTGCCGACAGGGTAAAAGAGGCCTTTGACCGTGAAGACGTAGAGTTCGTACTGCAGGAGGAGCAAAAGGGGACTGGCCACGCCCTCATGCAGGCAGAAGAAGCCGTCAAGGGAAGTTCCCGCATCGTGGTGCTCTGCGGAGACATGCCCCTGGTTACCGCGGAAAGCATCCGGGAAATGGTCCGGCTTCAGCAAGAGCAAAAGGCTTTTGCCACGGTAATGACGGCAAAGGTGGATGACCCCACGGGTTACGGCAGGATAATAAGGAAGGGCGACAATGTCGTCGACATTCGGGAGCACAAAGACGCCAGTCCCGAAGAAAGAAAGATTAATGAGATAAACGCAGGTATTTACTGCTTTGATACAGCATCGGTATTTTCAGCCCTTGCCAAGGTGAAAGACGACAACATCCAGGGTGAATACTACCTTACGGATGTAGTTAAAATACTATACCAGGAAGGTAAGGAAGTCATAGCTTACCGGCTCGAAGACCCGACGGAACTTCAGGGCATAAATGACCGCAGGCAGCTGGCCCAGGCGCAGCAAATCATGCAGCAGAGGATCATAGAAGGCCTGATGGTAGAGGGGGTAACTTTTATAAACCCGGATACCTGCACCGTGGACCACGGCGTCCGAATAGGAAGGGATACCGTAATTTATCCGGGCGTCATCCTGGAAGGAAGTACCAAGATAGGCCGGGGTTGCACCATCATAGGTCCCTGCCGTATTAAGGACTCGGAGCTGGGAGACTCCTGCGAGATAATAATGAGCCAGATAGATGAATGCATGCTGGGAGAAGGGGTAAAGGTGGGCCCCTATTCAAACCTGAGACCCGGCTGCATCCTTGCCAATAAAGTAAAAGTAGGAGATTTTGTAGAGCTGAAGAACGCCAAAGTTGATGAAGGCACCAAAATACCCCACCTATCCTACGTGGGAGATGCGGTTTTGGGCAAGAATATAAACATCGGCGCCGGAGTAATTTTTGTTAATTACGATGGATACAATAAACACCAGACCCTGGTGGAAGACAACGCGTTCGTGGGCTGCAATTCCAACCTGGTAGCACCGGTCACGGTAAGGGCGGGTTCGTTTGTGGCAGCAGGCTCCACCATCACTAAGGAAGTGCCGGAGGATGCTCTGGCCATAGCCCGAGCTAGACAGGAAAACAAGCTTGAATGGGCTAAAAAGAGAAGGAACAAATTTAAAGGAGGAACAAATGGCAATGGAAAGTAGGCTGGAGGTTTTTACCGGCAACGCTAACCCCAAACTGGCCCAAGAAATCGTCAGGCACCTGGGGATACCGCTGGGGGATTCTTGGGTCGGCACCTTTAGCGATGGTGAAATCCAGGTGAGGATAAAGGAAACGGTGAGGGGCGCTGATGTCTTTGTGGTGCAGCCATTTTCTTATCCCATCAATGAACATATAATGGAATTGCTCATAATGATTGACGCCTTCAGCAGGGCATCGGCCGGCCGCATAACGGCTGTGATACCCTATTACGGCTATGCCCGCCAGGACCGCAAGGCCCGCTCCCGGGATCCCATCACGGCCAAAATGCTGGCAGACATACTCACTGCCGTGGGAGCGGACCGCATACTTACCATGGACCTGCATGCGGGCCAGATTCAGGGCTTCTTCAACATCCCGGTAGACCACCTGAAGGCGATGCCTATCATAGCCGATTACTTTAAGGCAAAGGAACTGGGAGAGATAGTCGTCATATCCCCTGACGTGGGCGGAGTGACCAGGGCCCGTGAACTGGCGGATAGGCTGGCGGCACCCCTAGCCATCATAGATAAGCGCCGGCCTGAACCCAACGTGGCGGAAGTAATGAATGTCATAGGAAAGGTGGTGGGCAAGACCGCCATCATAGTAGATGACATGATAGACACGGCAGGCACGATAACCCTCGGGGCCCAGGCCCTTTTAGACCGCGGCGCCAAGGCCATATACGCCTGCTGCACTCACCCGGTCCTCTCGGGTCCCGCAATTGAACGACTTAAAGCGGCGCCCATTCAAGAAGTGGTAGTGACAAACACCATCCCCCTCAGGGAAAGCCAGAAACTAGACAAGATAAAAGTCCTTTCAGTGGCGACCCTTTTCGCCGAAGCAATCCGGAGAATCCATGAGAACAGGTCCCTTAGCAGCTTGTTTGATGTATAAACTTGCCTTCTGCATGAAGGACTAGTATAATATATAAGAGTACCCGGGATGGCCATGACTAAAATTCAGTTAGTGATGGAATGAAGCAAAACAGTGAAGGAGGAGTACATCATGGAACAACCGGTATTGACAGCGACTACCCGCATTGCCAAAAAAGGCGAGAACAAGAGGCTAAAAAGGGAAAATAAAATACCTGCTGTGGTTTATGGCAAGGAATTTGAAAACAAACTCATTGCCGTTGATGAAAAGGAGTTTAGAAAACTTTTAAAAACCCACGGAGAAGTTGCCCTTATAGACCTTCAAGTTGAAGGAGACAGCTTTCCGGTGCTGATAAAGGAAGTTCAGCGCAACACCTTGAAAAACGCAATCGACCATGTTGACTTTTTCAAAGTTTCTATGGACGAAGAAGTTGAATACCATGCACCCATCGTCCTGGTTGGAGATGCGGAAGGCGTCAAGATGGGCGGCATACTGCAGCACCAGAAGAGGGAAATTACCTTAAAGGCACTGCCCGCCGACATGCTCGAGAGCGTCGAGGTGGACATCTCGGAAATGAACATCGGTGACACAATTGCGGTGGCCGATTTGAAGGTGGACGGCAAAAATACCGTCCTGGATGATGCAGATGAAGTCGTGGTCACGATCGTGCCACCTAGACTTGCTGAAGAAGTAGAAGCTCCCGAAGAGGGAGAAGAACCTGAACTGGTAGAAGAGGACAAAGACGAGGAAGAATAAGGGCGAAGGGCCCTTATTTTTTCCATTAATGGGGGATTGGCGTGTACTTGATTGCAGGCTTAGGAAACCCGGGAAGGGAATATGAAGACACTCGTCACAACGTGGGCTTTACGACCCTTGACCTGATAGCCCACAGTTTGGACCTTAAAATAAACAAGGTAAAGTTTAAGGGGTTACTGGGAGAAGGCAGCCATGAAGGGCGCAAGCTGCTGCTTTTAAAGCCCCAGACCTATATGAACCTGTCCGGCGAAAGCGTAAAAGATGCCCTAAACTTTTATAAAATCCCCCCGGAAAAGCTGATAGTGATATACGATGACATGGACCTTCCCCTGGGCCGCATCAGGATCCGGCCAGAAGGAAGCGCCGGCGGCCACCGGGGTATGGAATCCATTATCTACCAGCTGGCCTCCGACAAATTTCCCCGGGTCCGCATAGGCATAGGCCGCCCCGAAGGGGAAAGGGATGCGGCGGGCCACGTCCTGGGAAGATTTTACGGGGAGGAAATAGATAAAATAAGAGCTGCCATCCGGGCAGCGGCCGAGGCGGCCCTTATGATAGTGGCCGAAGGCGTGGACCGGGCCATGAACAAATACAACGGCTTCGAAGCTTAAAGAGTGCATAGCACTCTTTTATTTTTTATCGTTTGCTGCAGTTTTCAATTGCAGATTTCAGATACATAATAAAGTCAAAAAGGGAGAAAAATATAAACAGGTCAAATTACCCCTTCTATTCAACCAAGCGGGGACGGTCCCCATGAATGAATATTTGGGGACAGTCCCCAAATATTCATTATTTACTCTACTTAATTAGGAGCGGTGAAAGGATGAATAGATTTAACATTAAAGGCAGCAAACACGCGGGAAGCATGACCGGTTCCATGCTGAGGCGTTTCTTCTGGGGCTTGGGTGCGGCAGTCCTTACTTACGTAGTAGTGCCCAAAATGCGCCGCATGGCTAAACCGGCTATTGAAAAAGGTGTTAGCAGCGTCAAAGAGCTGGCGGAACGGGGAAGGCAGACCATTGAAGAATACAGGGCACAAAAGGAAGACGCAGTGGACATGATCAAGGATGCTTCCATGGAACAAGTGGAAGTCCAAAAAGATGCAATATCCGGCAAAATTAATGCCCTGCAGGAGACCATCGACAGACTCAAAAATGAAATAATGGAGCTTAGAAACAAACTGTAACACTAAGCCGCCTGGGGACATAGCCTACCTCTCCAGGCGGCTTTTTTGCTAAGGGCAAGGTTCTTGGGGAAAAGAGTTCCCTTTGCCATGTCGGGATATAGATTTTTCTGCCGAGTAGTTGCTCTACTCGGCATTTTTTTTGCTCATTATCAATAACATATACTAAGCAAATAAATCTAAATGACAGGCATTGGGGGTGATGGCTCATGTGACGAAGGCTGTCGAAAACATAGGAAAGAGAAAGGGGTTGAGCTTTTGCCTATTGTTCTCACACGCATTGATGATCGATTGGTTCATGGGCAGGTAACGGTAGGTTGGACGCGGGCTTACAATATCAATACTATAGTTGTCGTGGACGACGAAATAGCGACAGACCCAATACAAAGGTCAATCTTACAAATGACTGCTCCGCCGGGCATCAAGGTGACGGCTCTGACCGTTGATGAATTCATCGACCGGTATAAAAAAGCTCATTATGACAAAGCCAGGACAATGCTTATATTTACTAATCCTTCAGGCATCGTAAAAGTAGTCGAAAGCGGGGTGACAATTTCAAGCGTGAATGCCGGTGGAATGCGGTTTAGCCCGGGCAAAAACAGAATTAGCAAGGCCATATCTGTTGACGAAGAGAACATACAAAATTTCCGAAAGCTGCTTGAAATGAATATTGAAGTTGAGTGTAGAATGATGCCCTCCGAACCGAAGGTGAAAATTGAAAGCTTATTATCAAAGGGGGTAAAGTAAAATGTTAGGCACTGCTTTAATAGTAGCTATCTTGGCAGGTTTTATTACTATAGAATACATAGCATTCGGTCAATTTGGATTTAGCAACCCTTTAGTATCTGCCTCACTTGTCGGATTAGTGCTTGGTGACTTGCAGACCGGCATTACTGTAGGTATAACACTACAGTTGATATGGATGGGTATCGTGGGAATAGGCGCAGCGGTTCCTCCTGATGTAGTAACAGGTGCGATTTTGGCATCGGCCTTTGCAATTTTAACAGGTGAAGGTGCTGAAATTGCACTGGCCATAGCGGTACCTGTTGCCATCGCCGCCCAGACCCTGGACATTTTTGTTAGAACGCTCCAAACAGGGTTAATTCACTGGGCAGACAGGTTAACCGAGCGCGGAAATTACAAAGCGATAGAACGGGTTCACTTGCTCGGCCTTCCGATTACGTTTTTGCGCTCATTTATTGTTGTTTTTCCGGCAATCTATTTCGGAGTTGATTCGGTGAAAGCCTTCATTTCGACAATTCCGCAAGTGGTAATTCATGGGCTGGAAGTTGCCGGCGGTATGCTGCCTGCTCTGGGTTTTGGAATGTTGCTTAACATGATAGGGGCTTCATTTTTACTTCCGTATTTTTTCATCGGGTTTGCTTTGGCCACTTTTTTAGATGTCAGCCTGATTGGAGTGGCGGTAATCGGCGCATCTGCAGCCTTCTTACATGATTATTTTTGCCGTAGGTCAATGGATTATGACGAGGTTGATACTCCTCAGGCGGAGGCGGAAGACTATCAACGGATTCTTACACGTCAAGATTTACTAACTCTCTTTAGGAGAACCTTCTTATTGCAGACTTCGTGGAATTTCGAGCGACCTGTCGGGGGTGGGCCATGACCTTACGCAAAGCATCAGAAAAATCGTGGAAGAAAACTCGGACATAAAGGGCAAAAACATCATGATCACCGCATCACATACACATTCGGGACCAGCCGCCTCTAGAATGGAAGGCAACTATAGTTGGATGAATATAAAAGGGTCGGAGATAGATGAGGCATATTATACACTGCTCAGAGAAAATATAGCTAGGGCCATACTGTGGGCCAACAATGAGCTCGAAGAGGTTGCGATTGGAACGGGCAAGGGTTCCTTGGTCGGCCTTGGTTCGAACCGCCAGGATCCGAATAAGCCCTTTGACCATGAAGTCAATGTATTGCGCGTTGACAGCAAGAGGGGCGATCAACCCATTGCCGTAATTGTCAACTACCCCTGCCACCCTACTGTACTGTCGGCAGAGAACTATCTTATTTCGGGGGATTTTCCATCATACATGGCAAAAGGGATTTCAAGGTTTTTCCCGGGATGTGAAGCCATGTTTATGCAGGGTGCTGCGGGAGACATCAGCACTCGACACAATCGAAGGGAATCTACTTTTAAAGAAGCTAAGCGAATGGGCGAAATGCTTGCAGGAGAAGTGATAAAAGTTATGAATCAGATGTGCATGACCGATGAAATAGACTTGACATCTTTCCTTCTTCCCTTGCAAATACCGGTTAGAGAATTCGAAGCTGATGAAGTGTGCGTTAAAAAGATAGAGGATGCCAAAAAGGCTCTGCGCAGACTACAGGAAGAAGGTGCACCGGAAAATATAGTGAGAACCGCCATTGTGAACCTGCAGGGCGCAGAAAGATACTACGTCTTAAAACAGAGTCTAAACTTTAGAGAATTCAATACTGAAATGCAGCTGTTCAAGTTGGGCAAGACCGCCATTGTAGCCGTTCCGGCAGAATTGTTTAATAAAATAGGCCAAGAAATCAAAAGCTTGAGCGGCAAATACAATGTTATAGTTGCGGGTTATGCCAATGACTATGTTGGATACGTCTTAGATGCGGAAAGCTACGGGGAAGACAGCTATGAGGCTGGAGTAAGCATGGTTCATAAAGATGCCGAAAAAATAATCGTAAATACGGCCAAGGAACTCATTTCAATGATCAGGTAAGTCATTATAGGGATTCCCTTTGCGAGGAGTGTTAATAAATGCTGGAAAAGCTAAAAAATGGCCTGATAGTTTCTTGCCAAGCACATGAAAGCGAACCGATGCACGGCTCCATTTTTATGGCAGCCATGGCTAAAGCTGCTGAGATGGCAGGTGCCGTGGGAATAAGGGCCAATGGGCCAGAGAATATTCGGGCAATTAGGGCAGCGGTAAAATTGCCCATTATTGGGATATATAAGATTAGAAATCCTTTATATTCCGTGTATATTACCCCTACGGTGGAAGCGGCAATAGCAATAAAGGAAGCAGGAGCGGATATAATTGCCATAGACTGTACCTTTAATGAGCGAGAAAGCGGGCTCACTGCGGCTGAAATGATAAGAGCCACCAAACGAATAACGGGTCTGCCCGTAATGGCTGATATTTCTACCTGTGAAGAAGGTATTGCTGCCGAGGAGGCAGGGGCGGATTTGGTGGCTACCACATTAGCAAAAGCTAAAAAGACAGATGAGTCCTATGATGACGAACAGGGTGGATACAAGCCTATTGTAGAACACGCCCCACCATCGCTGGATTTGATAAGTGAACTTTGCTGCAATGTCAGGCTGCCGATAATTGCCGAGGGGAGATTCTGGGAACCCGAACAAGTGGTAGAAGCTTTAAAAAGAGGTGCACATGCTGTGGTAGTAGGGACTGCCATAACTCGACCGTCGGAAATTACACACAGGTTTGTCAGGGCAATAAACAAATATATAAATGATATTCAATAAATACTCGCCGTTATTCAGTCATCGATGCGAGTCTACTGTTCTGCAACGCTTATCACGACGAGGAGGAGTTTAATGGTTGGCATAGTTATAGCAAGTCATGGTCCACTGGCTTCATGTATGATGAAGTCGGCCGAATTGATCTGCGGTAGCAATTCTCAAATTGCCGCGGTGTCTTTGACCCTGGAAATGAGCCTTGAGGAATTTCACAAAAAACTCATTTCAGCCGTAAAACAAGTTGATTGTGGAGAAGGCGTCCTCGTTCTGGCAGACATTCCCGGAGGAAGCCCGAGCAATATTTCTTTGCAGGAAAGTGCTAAAGCTGAAAATGTAGAAGTTGTTTCGGGCTTTAACCTGGGCATGTTACTGGAAATCTTGATTAATAGGGAAGGCAAAAACCCAATGGAATTGGCCCAATTCGCATGTGAAGCAGGTAAGAAAAGCATAGAATTTCTATCAAAAAAGCTAAAAGATATGACTGCAGGATAAAATCCTTTCGCGTTGTGTCAGCCTTTTTTTTCAAAACTATATTGAAGGAGAGAGGTCAATAGGATGTCTGTACCTGAGAGATATTTTGATTTTGTCATTTCTCTAATGGAAGAGATTAAAAATACCCAAAAGGAGAATATCATAAAGGCCGCGGAACTCGTTGCTGACTCGGTTATGAAGGGCGGGAGGTTTTATGTTTTTGGCACGGGACATTCACACATGGTAGCCGAGGAAATATATTTGCGGGCTGGCGGTGCAGCTTTCGTCAAGGCAATACTCGAGCCTTCTTTGATGCTCCATGAAATGCCAAATAAGAGCACCTATCTTGAAAGGCTGGAAGGATATGCTGAAGTCTTGCTAAGGCTGCATAAGGTTGACGAAAAGGATACTTTAATGGTGGTGTCTAATTCCGGCAGGAATGCCATACCGGTAGAAATGGCCCTGGGTGCCAAAAAACTGGGGGCAAGTGTAATAGCCCTGACATCTTTAAAGCACTCTAGCCTGGTCACATCGCGCCATAAGAGCGGAAAGAAGCTGTATGAAATAGCCGATGTGACAATTGACAACTGCGGGGAAATGGGAGATGCAGTTTTTCACATAGATGGTCTCAAAACGGCTACAGGTCCGACGTCGGATTCTACGGGAACCGCCATAGCCCAGGCCCTCATTGCCACTACTTTAGACATCCTGGTAAAGCGGGGCTACGAATCCCCCGTTTTTGTAAGTTCCAATGTAGATGGTGCAGATGAAATCAATGATCGTCTATTTGACAAGTACTACGGCTTTATAAAATAAGAGGTGATTTGATGAAGGGAATTATATTAGCCCAGGGCTTAGGCAAAAAAATGTGGCCTTACAGTGACCACTGGCAAAAATGTGCCTTACCCGTTGGCAATAAAGGCAATATTTTGCGGCTGACGGATATTCTTGAAACCTTAGGAGTAGAAAAAATAAAAATAGTCATAGCTTACAAATCGGCTCAGGTGAAATACCTGCTCAAAGATAAAAACCTAGAATACATTGAAGCACCTATAAACGGCACTGCTGATGCCCTCCTTGCCGCTATAGAGGAGCAGGAAGCTAGTATTGTAGTATACGGCGATATTATAGTGGATAAAGAAGACATAAGCCGATGTGTAGATAAATTTAACGACACAAAATGTCCGGTAATGCTTTACAAACCCCTTGACGGCGGCGAACAGTCAATTGACTGGATATGCTGCAATGTGGCCGAAGACACAGTTTTGTCTTTATACGGTCATCCAAGGCCCCATTATGTCAATGCCAGGGTCGGAGGTGTTTTTGTACTTGATAAGAGAGTAATTCCATACCTTAAGGCAAATCCCGGTTACATGAAAAACGTGCCCGTGGGAGGCATGCCTCCCGAACAAAAGGAATTAGAGCAAAGTCTACAGATGATGATAGAAGACGGCGAAAAAATATTGGGCGTAAAAGCCCGGTACTTTCTCATTGATCTGGATAAACCCTGGCACCTAATGGATGCCAACAAGGCAATCATTGAAAGGGATGTGGCAGGGCTTGCCGAAGATGACATACATCCAAGTGCTAAGGTTCACCCATCGGCGATCATCGAAGGTAAAATAAGAATCGGCGAAAACAGCTATATTGGTAAAAATGTCATCATAAAGGGAAATGTAATTATAGGAAACAACACAAGCATCGACTATGGAGCAATTATTGAAGGCAACGTAATCGTAGGAAACAACACGGCAATTAACGATTACTGCAAAATTGCATCATATACTACCATCGGCGACTGGAACCGCATAGGATACAATGCGGAGGTCCAGGGAATAACCTTTGAAGGAGTAAGCATAACCCATGGCTGTGAGATATACGGGGTAGTCGGCCAGCGCACCGATATTGCAGCAGGCTGCCTGGTAGGGGTGCTGAGATTTGACGATGGGTTTAGCACACCCAGGATCAAAGGAAGAAGGGAATTGGGCAATCCCCATACAAACGCGGTTTTTCTCGGGGACCATTCCAGGACGGGTGTAGGCAACATCTTCTTCCCCGGGGTCAGGGTGGGCAAAAACTGCGCAATAGGGCCCGGGGCCATAGTTTCCGAAGATATCCCTTCCGGCAGTCTTGTAATAGTAAGGCAAAGCCAGGAGATAAAGCCTTGGGGTCCGAATCGGTACGGCTGGTAAGGATTTTGAAGTCGATGCTGCGGCATCGATTATTTTTATTCTGAACATAACAGGGTTCTTGCTGCCCAACAGAATCTTAAGTAGAACCATCGCTTGGCCTTATTTAGTGAAAGGCTGCACTACCCTTGCCTTTTTATCTACTTGCGGCGCTTGACCCGGCCACATATCCTGAAGACCAGGCCCATTGGAGGTTGAAGCCCCCGCAGGCGCCGTCTATGTCCACGATTTCACCGCAGAAGTACAGGCCCTTAACCAGGGCAGATTCCATGGTAAAGGGGTCTATCTGGTCAGTATCAACGCCCCCTGCGGTGACTTGGGCACTTGGCCAGGACTTGGTTCCCCTTATCTTAAAGCTCCAGTCGGTAAGTATATTGACGATCTTTCTCCTATCCTTGGCCGATAGCTCCCTAACCGGCATTTTTATGTTTTCAATACCCGACTCCTTTAACAGGACGGGTATGAGCCGCTTGTTGACAAATCCCACCAGGCTAAAATCCAGGCTTCTCTCAGGCATATGCTTAATGCGCTTTTCCAAAAATCCATCAAGTTCCTTTCGACCCATATCATCTATGATGGAAATCTTCAAAATGGCCTCTTTTTTCTCCTGGAGCAATTCCCCGGCCTTTCGGCTAATTTGCAGGATCGGGGGTCCCGACACGCCGTAATTGGCAAAGAGGATATCCCCCCTGTCCCTGGCCAGCGCCTTTCCGCCGGACAGGACCTCGGCAGTGCCCACAAATTTGACTCCGTCTATCTGCTTGAAAAAGTTGCCTTCAAGCTTGAGCTGGACCAGGGCCGGGAAAATATCGACGATCTTGTGCCCTAGTTTCCTGGCCAAATCGTATCCGTTGCCGTCAGAACCTGTCGAAGGCATGGCCTTGCCGCCGCAGGCCAGGATGACCCTGTCGGCTTCGAGGCTCCTCCCATCTTCCAGCTGAAGGCGAAAACCCTTCTTTGTTTTCTTCACATCTTTTACGAAGGCCTCGCAGATGACATTCACACCGGTTTTCTCCAGTTCGTACCGCAGCAGGTCAAGGACGCTGGAAGCCTGGCCCGACATGGGAAAGACCTTTCCGCCTTCTTCAACGCGGGGAGCGATTCCCAACTTTTCAAAAAAGCCGATGGTCTTTGACACATCAAAGGCCGAAAGGGCACCGTATACGAAGTCTGGATTTTTGCCGTGGTAGCAGTTCGCGCTTAGATTGACATTGGTGTAGTTGCAGCGCCCGTTGCCGGTGGCCAGTATTTTCTTCCCCACCCTCGGATTCCGCTCCAGGATGGTCACATCGGCGCCCTTATAGCGGGCCGCAAGGGCGGCCATCATACCGGAGGCCCCGCCGCCTATCACAAAGACTTTCAAAGGCCTTATATCGGACATTTATATCTCTCCTATGTCTTTCGTTATACTTTCCAGCCAAACTGGATTATTCAGTAAGTCGCAAGCTAAGCGTGTAAAAACCCTTTGCTACTATAAAGCTATCATACCAAAAAACCTGCCTAATGTATACTTGCCGATCTCATACTGTATGTGATGCCTCGGGCTGTCTAAATAGTTAAGCTGCCCTTTTATTGTCTTAGATCCTGAATTCGAGATTTGCCAGTTGTTACTTAAAGTTTTCATGGCATATGTGCTTTTGCTTGGTGTTTATAAAATGCCATAGTCAAGGACCTATAAACCTTTAATCCTACAAAAAGTGATAATATTTAGCGGCCTCCAATAATATATTAAAACAACCGGGATTGTAAGCCTTGTCAGGCTTTGTTGGTCTAGCACAAAAATAGACTGCGGTGCTGCAAATGAATGCCGCAGATTACTTTGTAACGGAGGGGTGCTTATGGAAAATCAGGGCAAGACCAGCTTTACCTTGCTGGCCATCTCCAAGCTGTACAACACCAGGGTCAATCTGGTTGGCATCGATGAAAACCACCGCTGGATAAGGCCCATGCCTGTATATCAATCGGATATCTTTGCCCAGGAAGAAAAGATTTTCGAGGTATTCGGGGTTACCGAACTGGTACTCAACGATTGGTGGGGCACTGCACCCAGGCCCGAAGACCGATTCTTCGTGAGAAACCCGCAGGTATTGCCCCGGCTGGTAAAAGTGTTGGATGAAACGGAAAGGGTGAAACTCCTGAGATCCCTGGTGGACGACTCCGTCGATTCCATTTTCAGCCGCGGCAGGACCCTGGGCCTCATAAAGGCAGTGGTAAAGGATCTGAACTTCAGGCGAAACCCCTATAACCCCCTGGAATACGAGGCCCGCATGGTTTTTGAGGATATATTGGGCAACTTAAACTACAACTGGATGGTAACTGACTTCATGTGGCACAAGAGCTTTCAGGATTTTATCCGGGAAAATCCCGGCAAGCTTTCAAGCCGTCTGAAGGAGTTGCGGCAGCTGCTAAATACGAGAGAGAGCTACTTCGTCATAGGCCTCACCAGGATTTTCCTGGAATATCCGGGCCCCTACGGTGGATGCTGGCCCCAGGTCCTCGGGATCATAAACCTCTAAAGTTATTAAATAATGTCACTTACTAGAGCCCTCCCCGTTTAACATCTTCAGCTTGCCTTACATACATAAAGCCCTTATAATAAAGGTACAGAAATATCAAAATATATTAAGTATTGTCGCTATCCCTTGATGACATTACTTAATATATTCAAAAAAATTGTGGGGAGGTTAGTATTATGAGAGCTCAGATTCAGGCTTTCGGAAGGTTTTTAAGCGGCATGGTTATGCCCAACATCGGTGCCTTTATTGCTTGGGGACTCATTACGGCATTTTTCATTCCTACCGGCTGGACACCTAACGAGCACCTGGGAACCCTAGTTGGCCCAATGATTACCTATCTTCTCCCCCTGCTCATCGGGTACACCGGCGGAAAGATGGTTCACGACACCCGGGGCGGGGTAGTGGGAGCAGTAGCTACGATGGGAGTTATAGTCGGTTCCGACATACCCATGTTCTTAGGTGCAATGGTGATGGGACCTTTGGGCGGTTATGTCATCAAAAAGTTCGACGAGGCGGTGCAGGACAAAATACCCGCCGGCTTTGAGATGCTCATCAACAACTTTTCTGCAGGAATCATAGGCATGCTGATCACCTTACTGGCTTACGTGGTTATAGGCCCCGTGGTCCTTGGCTTAAACAGGGTCTTAGCCGCAGCGGTGGAAGCCATAGTAAATGCGGGCCTCCTGCCCCTGGCATCTATCTTCATAGAACCGGCCAAGATACTGTTTTTAAATAACGCCATAAACCACGGCATATTGGGCCCCCTGGGCGTGGAGCAGGTAACGCAAATGGGCAAATCCATCTTCTTCCTGCTGGAGACAAATCCCGGTCCCGGCCTGGGCGTGCTTTTAGCATACTGGCTGGTGGGCAAGGGAATGGCCAAGGAGTCGGCGCCCGGTGCCATAATAATTCACTTTTTCGGCGGAATCCACGAGATCTACTTCCCCTACGTATTGATGAACCCCATACTGTTGCTGGCGGTAATCCTTGGCGGCGGGGCAGGCGTCTTTACCTTCGTGCTCCTGGGAGCGGGCCTTGTGGCAACTCCCTCGCCGGGCAGCATCTTTGCGGAACTGGCCATGACCCCGAAGGGCGGCTACTTCCCGGTGCTGGCAGGCATAGGCATATCTGCCGTAGTCTCATTCCTGGTGTCATCCCTGCTCCTGAAGCGCTTCGGCAGCTTTGAAGATGAGGGCATCCAAGATGCCCAACTGAGAGTGGATGAGCTCAAAGGCAGGAAGGCCTACAGCGCCATCTCCAAGGAGCAGGCCGTAAAGAAAATAGTCTTTGCCTGTGACGGGGGCATGGGCTCTTCTGCCATGGGCGCTTCCGTCCTCAGGAGGAAGATAAGGGAAGCCGGCCTTGACATTCAGGTCATCAACACGGCAATCAACGAAATACCCGGGGATGCTGATATAGTCATAGCCCACAGGGAGCTATCGGAAAGGGTTCGGGCCGCGTCGCCCGACTCCGAGCACATCTTCATAGAGGCCTTTGTGAACAACCCCATATACGATGAAATTGTAGAAAACTTGAAAAAGTGAGCAAATAATGGATAATAAGAGTAACAGCTTAGCTGTTACTCTACTTTTTTCGGGAGAAGGGATGGCCGTGGACTTTACTGATAGAGAGATTAAAATGCTAAGTATCCTGCTGGAAGGACCCAGCACCGCCGGGGAACTGGCAAGGCGCCTTGCTGTCAGCCGCCGGACCGTGCTCAGGGACAGCTCCTCCGTTTCCCGGAAGCTAAAGGCCTTTGGGCTTAGTCTTGAGAGCAAGGCCGGTGTGGGCATGTCACTCATGGGAGAGCGGCAAAACATCGAGAGGCTCAGGGAAAAGCTGGCATCGCATTATGTGGCCCCAAGGCTTTCCCCGAAAGAGCGGCAGCAGCTCATAATGCTCTCCCTGCTGGAGCACAAGGAGCCCCAAAAGCTCTTGAGCTTTGCCCTGCAGTACCAGGTAACCGAGGCTACAGTTAGCTATGACCTGGACGCCTGTGAACACATTTTCTCAAAGTACGGCCTGAAACTCATGCGCCGTCCGGGGGTGGGCGTGTGGGTGGAAGGGCCCGAAAAGGGCATACGGCAGCTGGTAACGGACCTTTTTTACAAAAACTTCGATGAAGGCCAGCTCATCAGCATCTTAAAGGACAAACTCCCGGCAAAACAAGATCAAGCAAGCGCTGCCTTTAGCATTTCCGATGAGGTCAAAAATCGGCTGCTAAAACTGGTGGATGCGAAGCTGATTGAGGATATAGAGGGGGCCCTTGGGGAAATCCTGGCTGAGCTGCAGTTTCCCCTGGCCGACAGCGCCTACATTGGCCTGATGGTTCACATAGCCCTGGCCATGGAGCGCCTGAGGAGCGGCGAGTCTATAAGCATGGAGGCAAGCATCCTCTCAACCCTCAAAGGCAGCGAGGAGTTTAAGCTGGCCGAAAAACTGGGAAACAGCTTGGAAAAAACTTTCGGCGTGAGAATCCCTGAAGAGGAGATGGGCTACATCACCATGCACCTCTTAGGGGCCAAGCTTCGCAGCTCCCACCTGGCAAACGAGTTTTTCGCTCTGGACAATTTCGAGGTGGCCCGGATGGCCCGCGATATCCTGGTCCGTGCGGAAAAGCAGCTTGGTGAAGACTTGTCAGGGGACATAGTCGCCCTGGAAGGCCTGATCCTACATCTAAAACCGGCCATATCAAGGCTGAAACTCGGCATGGACATCAGGAATCCTCTGCTTTCCCAGCTAAAAGAGGAGTACGGGGAGCTGATGGAAGTAGCTGCCGGCTCCGTAAGGAGCCTGGAGGAAAAGTACGGCCTGACAATTCCGGAATCGGAAATAGGCTACATAGCCCTTCACATAGGAGCTGCCCTAGAGCGGAAGCGCTACAACAAGCTTCCCGTGATACTGGCCTGTGCCAGCGGCATCGGCAGTGCCCAAATGCTGGCCAGCCGATTGCAAAAGGAGCTGCCCCAGCTAAACATAGTGGACGTGGTGTCCTTTTTGGACTTGGACAGCTCCCTTGCCAAGTACCCCAATGTCAAAACCGTTATAAGCACGGTGCCCTTTGAGAGCGATTCCCTGCAAGTGATCCAGGTCTCGCCCCTGCTGGATGAGGCAGATGTGGAAAAGCTCAGGGAGCAGATAAAGATATTTGAAAAGAGTTTTGTAAGTACTTTATCGCCCGGTGAAAATAGGGAAAAGCAAGGGGAGGAGCTCCGGAGTCAAATTCTCTTAGACCTCATTCAAAGCTTCGTATTAAAGGATGGTGTTTACGCAAAGGATAAGGACGAGCTGCTGAAAGTGCTGATACGGTTGCTAAGAGAAGGGATTCCCGACGCCAACTTCGAAGAAATAGCAAGGGCTCTGGAAAACCGAGAAAAAATCGGGGGCTGTGCGGTTCCGGGCACATCCGTCTCCATACTTCACACAAGGACCAAGGGTGTCGGCAAGCCCTTTTTAGCCGTAAATAGGCTTAAAAATCCTATTCCAATGCAAAATATGGATGGTAAAATAGAAGAGGTAGAAACGATTCTCGTAATGCTGCTACCTGAAAGACCCCAGGCGGAGGCCGCGGATATCATGAGGAAAATAAGCATTGCCCTTCTGGAAAATACCCGTTGGCTTCAGCTTTTAAAGCAAGGTTCAGGTACAGATCTAATAAAGGAACTGATTAAAATTAGCAGAAAAACGGAGGGTTAGTATGGCATTCAATTTCTTTAAAAGGGAAAAAAAGAAAGATAAAGCAGCGGAGATTTTGACGGAAAACAGCATAATATTAGGAGCTGAGGCCAAGGATAAATATGAGGCCATAGAAATCGTGGGAAATCTACTCCTTCAAGAGGGAAAGGTAGAAGCTTCATATATAGATGCCATGAAGGCCAGGGAAGACATGCTCTCCACCTATATAGGCAATGGCGTGGCAATACCTCACGGTGTTGGGGAATCAAAGGACAGCATTATAGAGAGCGGTATTTCGGTGGCCCAGTTTCCAAAAGGCGTCGACTTTGGAGACGGCAATACGGCCTATATAGTCATCGGCATTGCCGGAAAGGACAATGAGCACCTTGATATACTGGCAAATATCGCTACAGTTTGCGAAGACGAAGCCCAGGTGGAAAAGCTGATAAAAGCCAGGAGCCCTAGGGAAATTTATGACATGCTCCACGGGGGGAACTGAGGATGAAAAAGGCGGTTCATTTCGGTGCCGGCAACATAGGCCGTGGCTTTATCGGCCTGCTCTTATTTCGGGCAGGCTACGAGATAAGCTTTGTCGACATTGTGCCTGAGATAATTGACGCCATCAACCGTTACGAGGAGTACAGGGTCAAAACTCTGGGAAAAAAAGAGGAAGATTATAAGGTTACGGGAATAAAGGGGATAAGTTTGTCTGAGGAGCAGAAGGTAGCAGAAGCGATAGCCCAAGCGGATATCATAACTACGGCAGTAGGGCCTAAGGCCTTGGAAAAGCTTGCACCTGTCATGGCCAAGGGATTGAAGATTAGGCTGGCAAACAATCCCGGCCGGTCTGTAAACATAATTGCATGCGAAAACATGCTGGGAGCTTCCGAATTTTTGAAAGAAAAGGTGTTTCGGCAGCTCGAGCCCCGTGAACTGTCAAAACTCGAAACCATCGTTGGATTTCCAAATGCGGCCGTAGACAGGATCGTGCCTCCCCAAGAAGAAACTGAGGATATCCTTTCAGTATCCGTGGAACCGTACTTCGAGTGGGTCACCGATAAGAAGGCTTTCGCGCCTCCCATTCCTTCCATTCCAGGTATGCAGGCGGTGGACAACCTTCAGGCGTACGTGGAGCGAAAGATATTTACATTGAACACCGGCCATGCCATAGCCGCATACCTGGGTTACCGGAAGGGGCATTCTACAATAAGGGAGGCCCTGCAAGATGAAAGCATATGCGCCGTCGTGAAGGGGGCCATGGAAGAAGCGGGCAAGTATCTCCTCCATCAGTTCGATTTTTCCCCTGAAGAGCATGAGGAGTACATTGAAAAGACCCTGCAGCGCTTTCAAAACCCCTACCTTAAAGACGAAGTGGTCAGGGTGGCCCGGCAGCCCATCAGAAAACTCGGGCCCAAGGACCGCCTGGTGTTCCCGGCAAGTAAGGTCCTGGAATTGGGCATAGAGCCAAAAAATTTGGCAAGGGGCATCGCAGCCGCCCTAAAATTTGACTGGCAGGGGGACGAGGAAGCCCTTGCCCTGCAGGATATGATAAAAAAAGAAGGCCTTCAGCAGGTCCTGGCAAAAGTCTGCCGGATACCCGAGGAAAGCCGGCTTAGACAACTTATCATAGAAGCATACAACAATCTGCCTTGAAGCTATCTGAGACAGATAGTCGAAGGCAGACCGCATTTTTTCTTCATATATCGGTTAATAGTAACTAATACCAAATAAAAGAAACAAAATTTGCTAATTACTAATTGACAGCGAAAAAAAACAATAGTATAATAAAACAAAGCTTAAAACTTTCGATGTTCCTTGTATAACTGAATAAATTTTAGTATAAAGCTGAACTCTTCAGCACTGCAGTCGGCCAAAAGCTCCAAGGTAGAGCGAACTTTAGGCTCCCTTAGCAGCTCCCTGACCCTTGGGTTCATGGTTTTCAAAAGTGACGCTACCTCATCTTCTTCCGATACGAAGAAGCAGGGGGAAAGGGAAAGGGCCGCGGCGATTTTCTCCAGGGTCTTTATGGAAGGCTCCACCTTTCCGCTTTCGATCTGTCCTATAAGGCCAGCAGAGACGCCGGCTTTCTCGGCCAGCTGTGCCTGGGTGATGTTTCGCTCGGTGCGGATCTTCCTTATTTTGTAACCCACAAAGCTGGTGGCGGACATCAGGCTCTCAGGCTTGACATCCAAAGCCTTGGCAATATTCTTCAGCGTGGAAAGGGCAGGCATCACCTTGCCGTTTTCGATTTGGCAGAGGTAGCTGGCGGAAATGCCCACTTTTTCTGCAAGTTCCGACAGGGAAAGCTCCTTTTCTTGCCTGAGAAATAAAACCCTTGCACCAAGACCGCCGGCGCTGCTGTTTGTGGATATGAGGCCTTCACGGGATATGTTGAGGGCCTGGGAAAGCTTATTGATGGTCTCCAAGGAAGGCTGCTTTTTGCCCAGTTCGATTTCGCTGAGATAGGATACGGAAATATCGGCCTTCTTCGCCAGCTCCTGCAAGGTCATGTTTCGCTTTTGGCGCAGGCTGCGAATGATTTTATAGTCAATCATGAAAAACATCCTTTCAGGAAAAAAAATAACGGGTACAATTTTTCGCAATATATAGCTATACTATAATATGAGTATAGTATAACTAAAAACCCAGGTCAAGAACTTTTAAAAAAAGAGGAGGACATAAAAATGAAACCATTGACAATTACCGATGACAATTTCCAGCAGGAAGTAATCGAAGCCGAAGGCAAGGTGCTGGTGGACTTTTGGGCACCCTGGTGCGGTCCCTGCCGGATGATGGGCCCGGTTATTGACCAGATTGCCGAAGAGTACGGCGACAACCTCAAAGTAGGAAAGCTAAATGTAGACGAAAACCCCGACAGCGCAATGAAATACCAGGTCATGAGCATTCCCACCCTGATACTCTTTGAAAACGGCCAGGTCGTCAACAAGATGGTGGGCTTTAGGCCGAAGGGAGACTTGATAGCGGAAATTGGCCTGTAGGACATCCCAAATCTAATATGCTCCCTTTTGCGTAGTCCTGGATTTTTTTATCAGGTTTCTACTCAAAAGGGAGCATTTTACCTTATTGCGTGTTGTTTAATGATCAAAGCCACTATAGTTTATACAATCAAGGCTTGTCGCTTTCAGAAACTTACTTTTTTTGCTGCAAGCAATTGACATTACTCGATTCAACCCTCGCAAGTGCGGGGGTTTTTATTATTTTGCAAAGTCAGGGAATAGCTACTGAAATACATGCGATGCTTTTATCTGCCGGATTTTTGCGAAGATCACTTGCAATTTTTTGAAATAAAAAAGAATAATTGACAGGGCTTTGCGATAGAATATATAATAAAAAATGCAAATGCAAATCTTTTGCAATTGGAGGAAATGACAATGAAAACAAGCAAAGCCCTTTTGGTATTCGCCTTAGTTTTAAGTATCGCAAGCTTTACAGCAGCCTGTTCTTCCAGTAGCCAAACAGCGCCTGGAAAAGAAGATGACGGCCTGAAAATCTATACCACCCTTTACCCCCTTTACGACTTTACCCAAAAAATAGCCGGAAATCTCGCCCGTGTGGAAAGCCTGATTCCGGCGGGGGTTGACCCCCATGATTTTGAGCTTTCCCTGCAGCAGACAGCCAAGATCTACGATGCCGATGTATTTATTTATCTTGGGGAAAGCATGGAGCCTTGGGCAAAAAAACTGGCGGATGAACTGGAAAATAAGGGGATAGTAGTGATTGAAGCGGGAAGGGGCCTTGTTGAAAATGACGACCCTCATATCTGGCTGGACCCTATCCTGGCCGAAGAAATGGCCGAAAGGATATACGAGGGTATCGTTTCTGTGGACAAGGAAAACGAAGATACTTTTAAGGCAAATCTTGGAGAACTGAAAGAGCGCTTTGACCAATTGGACAAAGACTTCAGGAGCCTTGCCGAAAGGGCCGCTCGCAAGGATATAGTAGTGTCCCATGCCTTCCTGGGCTATGTGGCCGAACGCTACGGCTTCAATCAGATTGCCATTACCGGCCTTTCCCCTCAGGATGAGCCGTCTCCCAGGAAGATGGCAGAGCTCATTGAGTTTTGCAGGGCCAATGATGTAAGATACATCTTTGCCGAGCAAGGAGAAGTCTTGAAGCTTTCAAACACACTGGCCGAGGAAGCCGGCACCGAAATCTTGATGATACATCCCCTGGGGACCTTGCGGCAGGAGGAAATAGAGGCCGGCGAAGATTATTTTTCCATTATGAGAGCAAATCTGGAACTGCTTAATACTGCATTGGCGGAAGAATAAAAAACAAACTTAAAGCTGGTGAAGGCAATGACGAAGATTAAAGAGCTTCATGGAATTTCCCATGACAAGGGCAAGGAAATAATAAGTCTCAAAGATGTCACTTTTTCCTACAACGGCTCACCGGTTTTAAAGGATGTGAGCCTTTCCGTGGCAAAGGGTGACTTTCTAGCCATTTTGGGACCCAACGGTTCCGCAAAGTCCACCCTGCTGAAAGTGATGCTGGGCCTCCTTGTGCCCCAAGCGGGGGAAGTAAGGATTTTCGGGGAAAAACCGGCCCAGTTTGGGGAGTGGAACAGGATCGGCTATGTATCGCAACAGGCAGCAAATATCAACACTTCGTTCCCTGCAACGGTGGAGGAAGTGGTATCATCGGGATATTACACGGGCTTAGGCAGGTTCTTTGACGGGGCAAGACGGAAAGCTGCTAGCAAGGCCGCCCTTGAAGCCCTTAAAATATCGGACCTTTCTAAAAGGCTCATCGGCCAGCTTTCAGGGGGCCAAAGGCAAAAGGTTTTCCTGGCCAGGGCCCTGGTGAGACGGCCCGAAGTCCTTTTTTTGGATGAGCCCACGACGGGCATCGATGCAGCTTCCCTGCAGGAATTCTATTCGCTTATTTCAGAGCTCCACGGGCAGGACATGACAATAGTCATGGTGACCCATGACATAGCAAGTGCCGTAAAGATGGCTACGAAGATAGTGTACATGATGGACGGGAAGGCGACTTTATATGAAGATACGGGGAACTTTCTGGAGATTTTCACGTCTAAAATTTTAGAGCGAGGGGGCATGGCCAATGCACATGATTAGCTTTCATTTCATGCAAAGGGCCTTTGCCGCAGGTATCGTTACCGCCCTGCTGGCATCGGTAATGGGGGTTTTCATCGTCCTCAGGCGCATGTCCATGGTAGGCGACAGCCTCTCCCACGCAGCCCTGGCCGGAGTGGCCGGAGGCATGCTCTTTGGGATTTACCCCTTTTACGGGGCCATGATATTTTCGGGAGTATCGGCAATCCTCATTGAAATTATAAGGTCGGCTTTTAAGAAGTACTCGGAAGTGGCCCTGGCAGTGGTCATGTCCGGAGGCATGGGCCTGGCCGTAGTGCTGATTAGCCTTGGCAAATCCTTTAATGCCGACCTGATGTCGTACTTGTTCGGCAGCCTGGTGGCCGTATCATACCGGGACATAATTATAATTTCAATATTGGGTTTTTTCATAATAGTTTCTGTGATATTATTATATAGGGAGCTTTTCTCCATAACTTTTGATGAGGAGGCAGCTGTTGTTTTAGGCATACCGGTAAAATGGATAAACTTTTACTTCACCCTCATGACCGCATTGGTGGTTGCCCTATCAGTCAGGGTGGTGGGAGCCCTTCTGATATCAGCATTGATGGTAATACCTGCGGCGGTAGGGCTGCAGCTTGCGAAAAGCTTCAAATCCACATTTATTATAGCCATTGCAGTTGCCCTATTTTCCGTCATAACAGGCCTTTATACATCCTTCACCTTCGACCTGGCCCCGGGCGGGACTATTGTCCTGATAGCATCTGCAATATTGATGATAGTAATCAGCCTAAAGGGGGTTCTAAGCCCTTGGACGCAGAAAAACTTTTAAAAGAAAAGCAGCTAAAAGTAACTCCACAGCGAAAGGCAATTATCAGCGTGCTGCAAAGCAGCAACTCGGTTTTAAGCGCCCAGGATATATTTTCGGAAGTATTAAAGACCTTGCCCGGCATAAACTTTTCTACGGTCTACAGGAATCTCGATATACTGCTGGACAGGGGTATTGTCTGCCAAATTACTCCGCAAAGGGGCGGGGTCCTCTACGAACTTCGCATGAAGGAGGGCCATCACCACCACGTCATTTGCAAAAAATGTGGGGCATCTTTGCCCTTAGAATACTGCCCCATGGAAGATATACGGAGGAAACTTGACGAAAAGGGCTTTACCCCTACAGAACATAGATTTGAGATCTATGGTTACTGCGATAAATGTAAAGGAGGCTAGTAAATTGAAGCTTGCTAGAAAGCTCTTTGTCCTCATACTCATTATGCTTCTTATACTAGTTGGCTGCACGAAGGCAGGCAAGGAAGCCGCAACTACGCCCGAGCCATCAAATACCGATACCCCGGGCAATGTAGAGACACCGGAGGAGAACAAAAACCAGGAAGAGCTGCCGGAAACCAAGGAAGGGAATGAATCAGAAAGTGACGAAACTGACACAGAAAACAATGAAGAGCAGCCGCTCTTTGAAGTGAAAGACTCGCCCTTGATTGATGGCTGGAAAGTGCTGACATTGAGAGACTATGCCTATAGCACCGAAGATTGGGACTCATATTCTTTTAAAGATTCAAGCCCCATGATATCGTACCGGCTCCATTTTCCCGGAAACTGGGACATCGAATACAGCGTCTTTACCGATGAAAATGGCCAAAAAGTTGCAGAACTCTTTCCCCCAATAATGATGAAAGAAGGCCAGGGCTTGCTGGACAACTGGCAGCTAAGTAGCGAATGCGAACTTATCTCGAAAGAAGACATAAAAATCGGTAATTTGACCGGCGTAAGAATCATATTCAGAGCCTATCCCCACGGAGGGGATATCGAGTACTGGTACCCCCATACATACTACCTGACCGACGGCAAAAGGGTTTTTGCCATGAGCTTTTACACCCTGGAGCTGGATACAGACAAACAAAAACAATTCGACGGAATCATCGACAGCTTTACATTTCTGGATTAACCGAAAATCATCCTTAAACAACCACCTGCAAGACCACCGTATCTCGGTGGTTTTTTCATGCAATTAAAAAGCCAGAAATGAACTCCGGATGTCAAATATACTTTTAAAATCAAAGATTATTGTTTAAACCTAACAACACTATAGAATTTTTAGCACGAAAAGTTCTAAAATACCTTCAAAGTCCCATAAACAGTACAGTGATTTACGAAAAGAAGGAATCTTCTCAAAAACGTCGAATATATCATTCAAGAGAAAATATCACAATATTCGGCAAAGTGAAGAGAATATTAAACATGGAGGCTAAATGTTTTGAGACAAAAAATCTGCTTTTTACCCGAAAAGGGCGAAATTCTTACGCTGCCCATTCATTATAACCACATGGTCCAAGCCATGATTTATAACTCATTGGATAATGATATGGGTGATTTTCTTCACGATAAAGGTTTTGCACACGGGAATAGGAGCTTTAAGATGTTTGCCTTCTCCAGACTTATGGGTGAGTACCGCATAGATAAAAACGAGGCAACAATTACTTTTGTCGGCCCAGTATCATTAGTTGTAACATCGCCTTATAGCGATTTTTGTAACTCTCTTGCAAACGGTCTGCTGTTTAAATCAAGCGTCAGACTAGGGCATGCACAAGTAAAAGTAACTGACATTTCACTGGAAAAAGACCTAGTCGATGATGAAAAAATAAAGATTAACACGTTATCACCAATAGTTGTTTACAGCACATTACTCAGGCCAAACGGCAGAAAATATACCTGTTATTTTGAACCGGGAGAAAAAGACTTCGACGTAATAATGGATAACAACCTAAGAAACAAATATAAAGCTTTTCATCAAACAGAACCACCTGCTGAAAATGTGTCTATAAGGCCACTCAAACAGCCTAAACTCTCTATAATAGATTACAAGAACTTCATTATAAAGGGATATTCGGGAACCTTTATTCTGTCAGGGCCAGCACCGCTATTGCAAACAGCAGTTGAATGTGGACTCGGAAGCAAAAACAGCCAGGGCTTTGGATGCGTAAGGGTGTTAAAGTAAAGAAGAAGGGCTACGCCCTTCTTCAGAATCCTTATAGGTAGACTAGTTTAAACATAGCAAAAAAACATATTTCGAGTCCTCATAGGTAGGCTATATTAATTAATATTATACATTATTTTGCACAGAAAAGATAGCAAAATAAATATTGACAAATTTATGAAAAAGAATATAATTGATATAGAATACTATACATAACAAAATAACATTAAGATCATATAATAACCAGGAGGCAGCTTATGTATATTTCGTACTTTGATGAGTCTGGCGATGATGGATATCCCCTAACATCTTCGGAATTATTCGTACTTACAAGTGTATATATTCATGAAATGTTTTGGAAAACAAATCATGAAAAAATAAAAAGTGGTCGAAGAGAATTAAAAGAATGTTACGGTCTTCCGGTAAAAATGGAGTTTCACACTAAGCAATTTTTTGACTGATAAGAATCCTTATAGACAATTTAGCTGGGATCCAAAAATCAAAATGGAAATCTTATTTCACTTTTTCGGCATTATTTTCCAATCTTGATTTAAAAATCATAAATGTTGTTATAAATAAACAAAACATAATAAAAAATGACTACAAGATACTTGAAAACGCTTTAATTTACAATGTTCAAAGAATCGAAAATGACTTAAATGAGTACTGCAAAAATTGCGATATGAAAAAGATTTGTTTGGGTAGGAATTTTTTTATAATTACAGACGAAGGTAGAGTAGGGAAAATGCGGAAAGTTACTAGAAAAATACAGAGAATCAATTACATACCATCTAAATACAGCGGAAGTTACAGAAAAGAAATTGAAAAATTGATTGAAGATCCGATGCCTAAAAACTCAAATGAGTCTTATTTCGTACAGATTGCAGATACTATAGCTTATATAATATATTTATACTCATTAAAAAAATTTAATAATTCGGAGTGGCCAAAAAGAGTAAGAAATAAAATAACCTTTGACGATGTAATAGATCTATTAAATATTATAAAATCTAGAATAAACTTAAAAGCCAATCCCAATAATGAATACGGAATAGTGCACTACCCAAAAAAGGCATAAAAAACACCACCTACGACACATTCGTGTTTTCAGTGGTTCACTTATATTATACTAGCTTATTATAAACAAGTCAATAATTAGTTATGCTTTTACATTAAAAAATATGAAAGGGGAGGTGTATACAAGAAACCGAAAACAAAAAAATAGGTGGATATGTTCTATTCAAGTCGTGGAGCCTTAAGAATCTAATAGAAAGGGGGTAAAGCCTTTGCTCACAGCAATTAGAGATATTGGTGCCAAGGTGCTAGGCGACTCTGATGATCAGCTACTAGATTCATTGACTATCGATATTGAACTAAGAGACAAAGAAAAAACAGGTTTTGAGCAACTTATAATCATTGTAAAATTCGACACAACAAGTCACAGTATTTCTTTTGAGTCAAGGAAATTAAGAGAAGATTCACCAAAAAGGTTTTTGTGGGTCGGCAATGCGTCAGGTCCGAGCAGTTTTCAGTGGCTCGCCACAACTAACAATCTAGGTTTTTTGTGCTCTCAAACACTACCAAGTCTATATGACAGACTTCATGATAAAAGTCCTTTAAAACAAAAAATTAGGTGTATAATCAACAACTGCTTTACAAGCTTTAGTGAGGATATCGGAAAGAGGTATAGAAACATATGGGATCTAGATAAACTTGGAATTAAAGAGAACTTTGATCCACTAGAACTGGAGAAATTTTTAAGAGAGGAAAGCAAAAAGAAAAATGTAAAGTTTAAAGAACAAAAATTAGTTGCTGAGGTTGCGAAAATAATAGACCAATATATTCGAAAACAACTATTTCTGGATAAAAACGATGAAATAGTCCTATATACAATTAAAATCGATGACGAATTTATATGTAATCATGCTGATTACAAACACCTTATTTATCAGGACAAGGTCGGAGAAATATTTGAGGAAAGCAAAGAAGCCATATGTTCAGTTTGCGGAATAAAACAAACATCGACCCCTGAAACCAAAAGAATGGACTTTAAGTATTACAATACCGACAAGATTAGCTTTTCATCAGGAATAACAGGCAAATTCGATAAGAACTATGTCCTGTGTGAAGAGTGCTACAAGGGTACATTGGCAGGAGAATCATACATCAAAAACCATATGGGCACTAGAATCGGAAGGTTTGCACTTTATGTAATACCGGATTTTTTGTTTGGAGTAGAACTTGACAGCGAGCAAATGGCTGAATTAAGCGAACAAATAGTTTATTCCTTTAACTCTGCAGTTACTTATGATGGTTTAGAAAAATTTTTAGATAAGGTGGATGAATTTAAGGAACTTGAAAACTTGCAGGACAACTATGTCTTAAATCTCCTTTTCCATGACAGTGGTGGCGCATCACAGCAATTTAAAGTCTTAAAACTCATTAAAGATGTATCACCATCTAGAATAAGAGAGATGAGAATTGCAACATCGAGAGTTCATGATGTTGGCAATAAGCTTTTTGGAGATTCAAAAGCCTGGGCTATAGAACTTAATAAAATATACCACTTAATTCCATTGAGAATGAGGAGGAATGACATTTTAGAGCCTGCAAAGTTATTAGAAGTATATGATGCGATATTTTCAAAAAACCCAGTTTCAAAAGAATTTTTGATAGAAAAATTTGTAGAACTAGCATCTGTTTATAGACTGAATCGGTTTAATGTTTACAACACGCGAGCTCCGAAAATGGATTCTGATGTTGCATATGATACAAACCTCGTTTGGGCTATGCTCCAGGCCAATTTATGCATATTATATTTGGCCATCTTAGATAATTTACAGGGAGGGGAACCGATGAGCACAGAAAATTTAACTTTAAGTGATGATTTAAAAGAATATATAGAAGTTGTCAAATACGGTGAGCAAGAAACAGCCATGTTTTTGCTGGGCTATCTGGTAGCTGAAGTAGCGAGAGCCCAATATAAAGAAGGCCTTAGTCGCAAACCTATTTTGGACAAGATAGCCTTCCAGGGGATGAACAAGAATAAACTAGTAATGCTTACTACCGAAATATTCGAAAAACTAAAACAATACAAGGTATTAGGGTACGATAATGAGAAGATTTTTGCCCAGTTTAAAATGCTTTTGCATAAAAACATTGGCGATTGGAAATTAAATGACGTGATGAATGTATTTTATATCCTTTCAGGATATTCTTACAGAACCTATCAAATTTTAACAAAATCCAAGACGGAGGTTGAGGAAAATGATTAAAAATAGCGAGATCCTTTTTATTTATGATGCGATGATGTGCAACCCCAATGGTGACCCCGATGACGAAAACCGGCCAAGAATGGACTATGAAAGAGAACGCAATCTAGTTAGTGATGTGAGACTCAAGAGATATATAAGAGATTACTTACAAGACAAAGGATATGAGATTTTTATTGCAAAATTCGAAGACCAGACAGTCAATGCAACCCAGCGCTTAAAAAAACTAATAGAAGAAAATAAGCAAAATATAAATATAAACAAAATTGATAAGGACGGAATACAATGGCTCTTGTCTAAATTAATCGATGTAAGACTGTTCGGAGCGACCATGCCCATAAAATCTGAAGGCACAAAGGGTAGTTCCTTGACTTTTACAGGACCTGTACAGTTTAACTGGGGATACTCCTTAAATAAAGTCAGATTAGTAGATTCCAGCGGGATCACATCCCACTTTGGATCTGAGGAAGGCAAAACACAGGGTGCTATGGGTAAGGACTATAGAGTGTACTACTCACTGATTGCATTTCACGGCATAATCAGTGGCAATCGAGCAAAGCATACAAATCTCCAGGAAGAAGACATCCAACTGCTTGATGAAGCCATACTAAAATCAATACCGCTTCGTGCTACCAGAAGTAAGATAGGCCAATATCCAAGATTGTACTTGCGATTAACATATAAAGATCCAGAGACTATGCTGGGAGACTTCAGATACCATGTAAAACCCGATAAAGTTGAAAGCCTACGTGATATCACAGATTTTAAACTGGATATGAGCAAATTAAAAGATCTCTTAGCTAAAAATATCGATAAAATTGACAAGATATTTTACTGGCAAGATGAAAACTTGAAAATCACTTTAGAGGGAGAAGAGAAAGATATAGAAGACATATTAAATTTGAAAGACAATATATTAGCAAAACTTGAGTACTAGTCAAAGGGGAATCAAACAAATGGATAAAGTTGATAAAATACTGGCATTTGATCTTACTGGCCCCATGGCACATTTTAGGAAGTATTTTACCAATTCATCTTCCCTTTCTTATGATTTTCCTCCTAGAACAACAGTTATCGGAATAGTAGCAGGCATTTTAGGCCTAGAGCGAGATTCTTATTATGAGGATTTCGGATCGGAAAAGTGCCGAATTGCTGTTAAAATTAAGGAAGCGACTAGGAGCATCCAAAGAACAGTTAACTATATAAGTGTAAAAAATGCAAATGAACTCAATGGCTGTGCAGGCCATACCCAAATACCTCTAGAAATAATACTGCCAAAAGATTTAGATGAAGACAAATTATGTTACCGAATATACTTCTGGCATGAAAATGAAGATATCATGAAAGAGCTTTATGATCGATTGGTAAATAAGGCCTTTGTGTATCCGGTGAGCCTAGGTTTGAGCGAATTCTTGGGCAACATTGAGAATGTGTACGAATGTAATGTAGTTGAAATAAAAAAGCCGCTAGATTTTGTTAATATATCTACAGTGTGCAACCTAAATAATATTGAACACAGGGGCTTGGATGTATCAACAGGTGAGGTAACTAGGCAGTACATAAAAGAGATAGCTCCGGTATACTTTACAGCGGATCGGGAAGATATGCTGCCAGGAGAGTTTGTCTATGAAAGAAACGGCAAAGATATAAGAGCAAAGCTTAAAAGTCACTATTTTTCCGTACAAGATATAGAAGTGACTGAAAATATAGTATTTATGGAGGATAAGTGATGGAATTTTTGTCTCACATTGAGATAGAAAACAAAGAAATAACTTATAAAAAATTGCTGAAGGATCACTTATCAGATGTTGCCAAGAATATCAAAGCAAAAGTAAAAGAAGTTTATAAAGATGATGTGTTAGCGGAAGCAGGATATATAGTTGGAATAAGTCACGATTTTGGGAAATACACTACTTTTTTTCAGGAATATCTCAGAACAGGCAAATCAAAGTCCAATCTTGAGTGGCATAGTTTTATATCGGCAGTTTTTGCTGCATATCTTATGGAGAACGTTAAAAATAATGAGGGCAAGCTGAACAGTTACTTGCCCCTCCTTTCTTATTTTGCAGTTCTTCATCATCACGGCAACTTATATTCTTTTGACAGAGATGTGGTTACAATTCAAAAATTATCTAGTGAAAACTTTGAACTTGTAGACACAAGGATGAGGGACAAACTATTGCTTATGGAGCCGCAGATAGTAAATTTGCTAGATCACAAGGAAATTATAGAACACGAGTATAGAGAAGTTTTTGGCCAAATCAACCTTGAAGATTTTAAGGAAAATTGGATACGGGTACTGAAAGAATTACACAGACAAAAATATAAATTGCAGAAAGAAGAAGATAATTTTAAATTAAAGCTGAACACATTATTACTTTTCATATATTCCTGCTTAATAGATAATGACAAACGAGATGCTGCCAAAGTAAGAAGGGTTGAGAGGAAACATATACCAGGAGATTTAGTGGACAGATACGGAAAGGAAGAATTTGATATTTATGAAAAACAAGGGATTAACGGCATTAGAAATGAAATATACGATAAAGTGATGAATAAAATCTCTAAAGTGCCTTTAGACAACCGAATATTTACTCTGACGGCTCCAACAGGAACAGGAAAAACAATCAGCTCTTTTTCAGTAGCTTTGAAATTAAGGGAAAGGCTAAAAAAACAAAATAATGCTGAGCCTAGAATAATATACGCTCTGCCCTTTACCAGTATCATTGACCAAAACTTTGATGTCATTGAAAACGTATTGAGGCTCATAGATGATTTCCATAAAAATAAAAATGCATTTATAATAAAACATCACCATTTGGCAGATATAAGCTATCTGGTGGATGATGAGACAAGACCTCTAGACGAATCACTCTTACTTGTCGAAAGCTGGGACTCTGAAGTAATAGTTACAACATTTATTCAGCTTTTTTATACAATAGTGGGATATAAAAACAGATTTCTTAAAAAGTATCACAATATTTCGAACTCCATTATTTTATTAGATGAAGTTCAAAATATCCCAATGGAATATTGGCCCCTCGTAAACATCATGCTCAAAAACCTAGCGGAGGAATTGAACTGCTACATTATACTTCTTACAGCAACAAAGCCCTTGATTTTTAATGAAAATGAGGCTATAGAACTTTTGGATAATAATCAAGAGTATTTTGAGAAGTTTAATAGGGTGACTCTAAAGCCAAGTTTAGATGAAATAGGAGTAGAGCAGTTTGCTCAAAAATTTCTTGAAATGTATGAACAAGAAAAGTCGTATTTAATAGTATTAAATACCATAAAAAGCTCTTTAGAGTTTTATGAACATATAGAGGCCGAGCTAAACAGTCAAAAAGTAAAGACCTTTTATTTATCAACTAATATAATTCCTAAAGAGCGAAAAAACAGAATCGATCAAATCAAAGCCTCCTTAAATAATAATGAAAAAGTAGTAGTGGTTTCAACTCAAGTAGTAGAAGCTGGCGTAGATATAGACTTAGATATAGTAATGAGGGATCTCGGCCCAGTGGATTCCATAGTGCAGGTTGCAGGAAGATGCAATAGAGAATGGGGCAGTGGGAAAACAGGTGAAGTCTATATATTCAACTTAAGGGATAAAATACATTATTCAAGCAGGATCTATGGTTCCATCAGTTGCAGAGTTTCGGCAGATCTACTCAACAAAGACCTATTGAAGGAAAGTGAATTTTATCAACTAATAGCAGACTATTTTGATTTTGTTAAAATGATGAAGGGAATTGAAGAAGAATCGGATGATTCTCGAAAAATCTTGGACGCAATTTACAATTTTAGATTTGACGACAATTTAGAGATGTACGAGAGCGTATCGAATTTTAGGCTTATTCAGGACAGCAACTACATTGATGTTTTCGTGCAGGCTGATATTGAAGCCGTGGAAGTATGGGAAAGATACAAAAGAGAAGTATTAAGTGAAAAGAATTTTAAAAAGCGGCAAGAAAACTATTTAAGGATAAAAAGAGATTTTAGGAGTTATATAATATCAGTTCCGCAAAAATTTGCAAAGGAATTCATAAAACCTACTGAAAACTCGTCAATACTACTTTTGCCCTATGAGAATTTAAAGGATTATTACAGTGAGGACACAGGGTTTAATAGAAACATGGAGAATCTTATAATAATGATGTAATCAAAGAAGAAGGTGGTACTTATATCTAGAAGTGAAGTTAGAGTAACAGGGACATTAATTTGGTACTATTGTGTTTGCAAGAGGGAGGTTTGGCTTTTAGCCCACAGCATAGAAGCGGATCAGGAACATGAACTTTTAGAAATCGGTCGCATAATAAGTGAAAGTTCCTATAAAAGAGATAAAAAGGAAATAAAAATTGGCAATTTAAAGGCAGATTTAATGAGAAATGCAGATGGACAAATAATTATTGGTGAAGTCAAAAAAAGCAGCAAATTTGAAGAAGCAGCCACCATGCAATTGTTGTATTATCTAAACGTATTAAGAGATATGGGGATAGATGCCAAAGGAAAGCTACTTTTTCCTGAAGAGAGAAAAACAGTAGATGTAGAATTAAATGATGAATCCATTAAGAAATTGGAAAACATGGAGACAGAAATCCTGAAAATTATTTATAGAGAACAACCTCCCAAGGCTGAAAAAAACAGATTTTGCAGTACTTGCGCTTACTCGGAATTTTGTTTTGCTTAAGGGAGGAAGTTGTTATTGAAAAGACCTATTTACATATTTTCCAGTGGAGAATTAAGAAGGAAAGACAACACCTTGTTTTTTGAAAACGATGATGGAAAGAGATATATTCCCGTCAACAACACCAGTGAAATACATATATTTGGTGAAGTGGATATTAATAAAAGGTTTTTGGAATTTGCCACAACATCAGAGATAATCCTGCATTTTTATAATTATTACGGCTATTATGCAGGAACTTATTATCCAAGAGAACACTTAAATTCAGGATATATGATTTTGAAACAAGCAGAGCATTACTTGGATACTTCCAAAAGACTAAAATTAGCCAAAGAGTTTATAATTGGAGCAGTAAAAAACATACAGCAGGCAATACGATATTATATTAATCGTGGCAAGGACTTACAAAAAATAGAAGATGAAATAAAAAGCTTGGAACAGCGAATTGACGGATGTTCAGGTACTGATGAACTAATGGCTATTGAAGGAAATGTTCGGGAATACTACTATCAAGCCTTTGATGAGATAATCCAAAAGCCCGAATTCAAATTTGAAGAGAGGACAAGAAGACCTCCAAGAAACAATCTCAATACAATGATCAGCTTTGGGAATTCATTGATGTATACTACATGCTTAAGTGAAATTTACAAAACTCATCTTGACCCGCGGATAGGCTTTTTGCATTCCACAAACTTCCGCAGTTTTACTTTGAACTTAGACATAGCTGAAGTTTTCAAACCGATAATTGTTGATAGGGTAATATTTACTTTGTTGGGAAGAAATATAATCAAAGCTGCTGATTTCGAAAAGCAAACCGGTGGCCTGCTGATGAAAGAAAAAGCCAAAAAGGCGTTCGTGCAGGAATTTGAAGACAAACTGAGGACCACAATAAAGCATAGAAAACTAGGCAGAAATGTGTCATATCGCCGTCTGATAAGGATGGAACTTTATAAATTACAAAAACATCTTATAGGTGAGGAAAACTACCAAGCATTTGTAGCTAGATGGTAACAAATTTCTAAAACTTATAATAATGAAATAAAAAAGCCAAAAAAATTGTCGTCGACCTCCAATAGTGCAAGAACCCCTGGAGGTCGACGACAATTTTTAATTAGAAAAGAATGGCTTCAAATCCTTGTATTATATATCTCATATGATATAATATAAAAAAAGTGATTTTTCAAAAACAAATAGTTCTAAAAATAAGAATGCTGACATCATGCGCTTTGAAATGGGTTACTAGCCTACCTATAAGGACTTGAAACACAACTGTATGGGTAAGGCGGTAGTAATCAGTGGTGGTACGTTACTAGCCTACCTATAAGGACTTGAAACTCTTGTTTACTTTCTATCTTTGAATTTAGATCAGAGAATAAGTTACTAGCCTACCTATAAGGACTTGAAACTAGATGAGGAAGATGAACCAATTGAGCCAATTCCAGAGTTACTAGCCTACCTATAAGGACTTGAAACTTGACAACCGGCTTCAGGTAAGGTTCTTCTATATTCTTCAGTTACTAGCCTACCTATAAGGACTTGAAACGCGTTGCGTAAGTGGATAGTAGAAAAATTTGAAAATCCGTTACTAGCCTACCTATAAGGACTTGAAACTTTAAAAAAGTGTACTTTGACGACTTTTTGGAAGAGTTACTAGCCTACCTATAAGGACTTGAAACCCTGAAGAATCCTGAAGAATGTTACCTGAAGAACGTGTTACTAGCCTACCTATAAGGACTTGAAACGCTGACACCGTTGCCCGGGCGGTTTACCAGGCGATTATGGTTACTAGCCTACCTATAAGGACTTGAAACTTTTGGAGGAAGGGAGCTTTGAACCCCCTTCTAATCCTGTTACTAGCCTACCTATAAGGACTTGAAACTTGATTTGGCAGCTTGGATAAAGCAAGAGATGCAGCAAGAAGGGTTACTAGCCTACCTATAAGGACTTGAAACAGAGGAAGAAAAAGGAGGAAAACAAAATGAGGGGAAGAAAGGTTACTAGCCTACCTATAAGGACTTGAAACAGAAAAACTTATATAAGGAAAACAAAAAAGAAAAGTTACTAGCCTACCTATAAGGACTTGAAACGTGATTCCCGTCAATGATGAATCTTTTATTATTCAGTTACTAGCCTACCTATAAGGACTTGAAACATCGTGCGGGGGAGGAAAAACCCTCCCCACCCTAAGTTACTAGCCTACCTATAAGGACTTGAAACCAATAATTATAGCTGAATTCTCTATAGTTGAGCTGAGTTACTAGCCTACCTATAAGGACTTGAAACTCTATTTGTTCTATATCGTCAATATAAAATAAAAAAGTTACTAGCCTACCTATAAGGACTTGAAACTCAGCTTTTTGTTGAGCTCCAGCAGGAGTTTCTTTTGCGGTTACTAGCCTACCTATAAGGACTTGAAACTGTAAAGAATAGATATAATACATTGTAATGCAGGAAGTTACTAGCCTACCTATAAGGACTTGAAACTCATATATATAAATAAATAAAAAAGACCAACTATTAAAAGTCAAATAAAATATGTAAAAAAACTATAAATGAGATCCAACTAAAAACAGGCATCACAAAAAGGCTTGTATTATTACAAACCTGAAACAATATATAATTACATGGAATT
>Ga0209537_1000369_pt1 | contig 55576 bp, 41 predicted proteins | sample BioPla4DNA1_FD_187698 | JGI IMG/M metagenome (GOLD analysis project Ga0209537, IMG submission 187698) | Biogas fermentation microbial communities from Germany - Plant 4 DNA1 (SPAdes) (version 2) | ecosystem: Engineered > Bioreactor > Anaerobic > Digestate | place: Bielefeld, North... | reverse complement strand
ATTTATCATCAACTTTTCTTAATAATTCTACTGATGCAAAAGGGCCACCGCTAGTAGCTCTAGCCCAAGGAATACCTACGGTTACATAATTTAATGCACCAGGACGTAATGTGAAAGGACCTGCAGACTGCATAAAACGACGATCATTTGGCAGATTGCCTGCTGTTTGCTCAGTCCAATACCTGGGACCATTAGGCGGTACCCCACCAGTTCCCCAATCACAAGGATCAGTATCACCAGGGAACATAAAATCACATTCAGGACCATAAGCACCAGAAGAAGTATGAGCATTACCACCATATAGCATTTTAGTATTATCTTTCCAAATACCTTTTAAGAAATTATAATATTCAATGGCATATTGAGGGTCCGTCATGTAGTCAGGTACATTACCAACATTATTATGGTAAACAAAACGTCTCATACCGAAACGTTCATTATCTACAATCCCATCACCAAAATTAACTCCATTAATACTTTCATCACATATTTGTTCTTGAATCACATTACCATTACCATCTGTGTAAACATAATATTTGGGATTATCTATGCCATCAGGATCCATATATGGACCTTGGAAAAAGTCAATTCCTATGGCAGGAGGTTGATCACCATAAGCTTCTATCTGACCTTGTCCATCCACAGCGAAGCCATTATAGCAATAACCTAGCCCCCTTTCTACATCGCAACCTAAATAATCATCCCATGCATAGCCTAGATCTGGATCTGTCCATAAAGACATGTAAGTTTCATAAAGAGTATAAGTAGATCTATTAATAATTTCAAAACTATAAAAAGTCATATTATTGATTTCATCATTAGTAGTGAAAGAAAAAGCTTGAGCACGTATCTCTAATCCAATCTGCTGACCTTGAGTTTCAGTATGTATATTACCTCTATCATTGAATACCCAAAATAGAGTTTGATCACCTTTGAGTACCTGATCGGCCATTATACCACCAAAAACATAACCTTCTTCAGTTTCTAGAGTTGGCAGATTTTGTTTACACAAACTATTATCTATGTCATAATAAGGATAATCTCCGTCACCAGGATTATAAACACCATCTCCATTTTTATCAAAGAAAGGAGCTATATAAAATGATTGTCCTTGAGTAGGATCACCATGAGCAGGATAATCAAAGAAATATTGAGGTATATCATAAGATAAAATATTACTAGAATCTTCTGCCCACCAGAATAGAAAATTATCGACATCATTTCTATAGATTGTCCAGATTTTATCCCATCTAGTACATTCATCTGATGATATATAAGCATTACCATCGATAGATAAAGGGCCAGGGAAAAAATCTACGCCTACTTGTCTATATCTTTGAGCAGCCAATTTTAATTGACCATTGACATCTATACCACCGATCCATAGAGCACCAGCGAACATAGAAGTTTTTTTAGAACCTTTAGGAATTTCATACTGAGCAGTACCGCGTCCAGCGCTAGTATTCAGATCCCACCACATATCACCACCACTATTAATACGCGCTCTAACGTTATTTATATTTAGCTCAGTATAAAAAGATCCTGCTAAACATCCAGCAGCTGCTTCTTTTAATTCATTTGTACTAAGAGTACTTTTATTTTTCCCAGCAGTAGGAACATTTTCAGCCATAATAATCCCTACCAAAAGTGCTAGGATGATTGTTACAAATACTTTTTTTATCATATTATTTATTTTTTAAAATTAAAATCCTATTTGAACGCCTAAATTAATTCTTCTAGGTAAACTGTAGTTATAAGGACTATCTACAGCTATTCTATATAAATCTCTAAAAGCTTGCTCATCTAGTTGAGATTGTATACCAGTCTGATATTCTGGAGCAGATAAATAACCATCATCATCAGGATTACCAGTAGCACGATACACAGCAATGACATTCTTAGTATTTAAAAGATTTAGAACCTCTAGATATACATCTAAATACATTTTTTTATTAGAATTTTCGGGTTTTTTACTCATATTTATGTAAAATTCTTTATCTATTCTTATATTTACATTAAAATTCCAAGGCATTCTAGAACCATTAATAGATCCTAATAATATATAATTCCCACCACCTAATAAAGCAGAAACCACATTACTAGATCTACTATATGGAGTACCACTGCCACCTAATAATTGGACATTTATACCAAAATTTTCTAAAATTCTTGTCTCTTTTACTTTAGTTTCACCATTTTCCACAACTTTTCTAGTGATTTTTGGTCCATTATAATTTTTTCCACTACCATATCTGAAATCAAATACTAAAGAAAAAGCATGTCTTTGATCATAATCTAAAGGATAAATGGTACGTAAATTTGGTTGTCCAGTTGCTAACAAATTGTAACCTGAGGTAGCAGATGATCCAGTACCTTCAGCAAATTGCAATGTATAAGAAGCTTTAAACCAAATATTGTTAGAACGTCTCTGATCAAAAGTAACAGTAAAACCTTTTACTGTACCAAAATCTATATTATTATATGACATATAATCTATTGGATAAGCACCAAAAAATTGATAAACTTGTACTAAATCTCTAACTTCTTTATAATAAGTACTAAGTTTAATAGCAGCAAATTGACCAACCCTTTGTTGGAAGCCAACTTCATAATCTATTGTTTTTTCTGGTTTCAATGCTGGATTGCTAAAAATAGTACCACCACGAGTTTGAGCGAAATAATAATTAGTAGGGTCTAAACGTAATCCCGAGGTAGGTCTTTTAGTAATAATATCATAGTGAGCTAAAAATAAAGCTTCCTCTGAAATAGGGAATGAAAAGGCAATACGAGGCATTACAGTAACTTGCGGTTCATAATCTTTAAAAGCAGCACTAGTAGGATGTGTCAAACTAGGATCTACTAAATAAGGTGCTATACCACTAGCAGTTCTCAATAATGTTGGGTCAGTAATTTCGATACCTTGAGCATTATACCATGTATAACCACTTCGATAACCTACAGGTTTACTAGGATTATTGATATCATCTACATAAACAATATAATCATCTCCTATATTAGATGGATGATCCCATTCAGCTTGCAATTGTTTGACTTCTCTCAAGCTATGAGCTTCATAAAATAAATATGGATCTTTTAATACCTTTTGATTAGCATCAAATCTATCTACACGTATACCAATATTAAAAATCAAATCTTCGAAAGCAGCAAATTTATCTTGTATATAACCTGCCATATATATAGGTTGGAAAGAAGGTATCGGTCTGGTATAGTTGCCATAATCATCTTTTTTAGTAAAGAAATCATCAAAGCTAGCTCGCGTTGTTTGTTTTTTACCAGTGTAATCATAACCATAATAAGCAACATAGCTATTACCGTTATTTAATAATTCATCAGCACTAAACCAATCAATCTGAAACATTGCTGGATCATATGAATCTATATCTAACCAATCTGTACCATCTACTGGTAGTCCTAACTCTTGGCGAACATTATAATCGAAATATGCTTGATTATTAGGATCATATAATCTATCAAAATCAATAGTATCTAAGAAATTACCATTAGCATCATATCTTAATATAGGATTAGTGGTATCTAACTGGTCAATATGTTTATTAGAAATTTGTCTAGCTAAGGTCCACAAACCTACGGGAGAATATTCTATATAATAATTTTCTCTTTGTTCATATTGGAACCCTAATTGAATAGAGTGATTACCTAAATCTAAATTTAATTTACCACTTGCACCATATTGATTTGCATCAAATTTACTATAGCTGTTATATCTCGTACCTGGAGCAGACCACAGGCCATAAACACTCTCTGGAGGTTGTCCATTCAGTAGAGCATTTCCACTTTGTATTTGTGTTAAATTTATTTGATACGCTGGATCTGGATATAAATCATAATATCTAGACGTATAAGCAGCCAAAATAGGATTATCTGTACCAGGAACAAAATCAACATGAGTATCATAAAAATTATTTTGCACCCATACATTTGATAAATTTAGATATGGATAATAGTTCATATAAGCATATGACCTTTCTTTAGTAGTTGTAAATTTGCCTACATAACCATATCTAAATAGTTGATCTTTGAATTCTGGATCTTGAATAACTTGATTAACTTTACTATAGTCTGCTTGTAAACTATAATATACATTATTAATTAATTTTTTAGCAGTATCTTTTGTCATATCTCTAGAAGCCATACGATTAAAATCTTGACTAAAACGCACATAACCTGTACCTTCATAAGAAATAATTTGAGGATTATTTTCCCAATTAAAAAGACTAAAATTATGTACGTAGCCCATTTGATTGACATATCTGAAAGAACCACCAAAGGTTAATTGTATACTAGGACCTGTATTAACAGTTAATTTAGCGGATAAATTAACATAGCGGGATTCTGAATTTAATTTAGCTTTAATATGTTCTAGATCATTCATTGTAACCCAAGCAGCATTTGGTTGAGCACCAGACTCACCATATAATCTGAGAGGATTTTTTTCTAAATTAGCCAAAACGTCATCTTTTACTTTGTATAAACCTTTAGCAAAAGGTCTAGGATCTTTTTCATAAGCTAATTCACCTGCTAAGAAAAAGTTAAAGATAGATCTATTAGGATCTTTTTTGCTTCTAAAGAGAGGTCCCTGAATACTAAACCCTAATAAATTACGACCATAAGGGTCTAAAAATTGGCTAGTTACAAGTTCTAAACCGCCACTTATCTCGGTGCCACCAGATCTTGTTGTGATATTAATTACACCACCAACTGCTTCGCCGTATTCAGCTGGAGTACCACCAGTAACGACAGTAACTTGGTCTAGAGCAGATTTAGGTAAATTTGTAGATCCTATAGTTCTAACACCATCTATATAAATAACTGTAGCATCCCCTCTCTGACCTCTAATATTAACGTCTGAACCACCATCATCTTTTTTATAAACGCCAGCAGCAGTTTGAGCTACACCTATAGCATCACGAGTTGGCAATTTATCAATCTGATCTCTAGTCATAGTAGTAGAGCTAGATACATTACCTTTGTCTATAGGTTTGTCTTTAAATTCAATTATAGTGACAGTTTCAATAATTTCAGTTTTAATAGCTAATTTCTCATCTACATAAGTAATTTTGTCAGGAGAAATAATTACATTTTGGAGTATTTTAGTATCATAATTAACACATCTAATTTCAATGTCATAAGTACCTGGAGGTACAGGTGCTATTTTGTATCTACCATTAAAATCAGTAACTCCTCCTGTAACTATTCTTTCACCACTCTTTACCGCAATATTAACAAATGGGATTGGATTGTTAGTGCCTTCTTCTGTTATAGTACCCATTACAGTACCTGAAGATTGAGCAAATGCTAAATAACTTATTAGCATTAATGATACTAAAGATAATAACCTTCCTCGCATATTATTTATTTTTTTATATAACTTTTAATTTTGTTGGCTAAATTAAAAAAAATATTTTTAATCATACTCATTAATTTTTACTTAAAAATATTTTTTATTTAATATTTCGGTATATAAAATACCATCTCTAGCATTAAATCCATTTTGAAAAACTTCATTAATAGGCTCTTCGTCTATTTTTTCATCTTTTGTTTCTTGATCATTTTCTATATTCTCTGATAGTGAATAATTAATATTTTTTTTAATTAAATTATTATTTGTAATATTTTTTTCTTCTTTGATTAAAGTTTTATTTTGGAGTTTTTCCTCTTTTTTAGCATTAGAGCTGGTTATTTGTTTTATTTTCTTATTTAATAAGAGTATAAATACAAATATTCCACAGAAAATGATGAAAAATAATAATGATAAATTCATTTTTAATATTTGGCTACGAAATTAAAAATAAAATTTTAAATAAATAAAATTTTTTAAAAAATTTTTTTAAAAATAAAAATTTTTTTTAAAAAAATACTCATAATAAACAATAAGAAGATAAATTTTATATAGGAATAGAATAAAGGAGCTCCCCAGGTAGGACTTGAACCTACGACCCTCTGATTAACAGTCAGATGCTCTAACCAACTGAGCTACTAGGGAATTTTTTGTTTGGCAAAATTAATTAATTTTTTTGAATTGCAAAAATTTTTTAAAAATTTTTATTGTATTTTATAATTAGCAAAATAAAATTCTTTAATATTAGTAAACTGATTGACAGATTTACGTAAGGCAGCTACTGCTAAAAACAAATTATCATTAGATTGTATTAATGAGAGATGAGGCATAATAGCACCATTCAGATCTTTGTATGTAAGTATGGAAGTGCGATTGATATTACCAATTTTATCTACAATAGCTAAAGATATACATGCTTGATCACCAGCAAAAGTCGCTGGTAATGTAATATCACTCTCATTATTATTTGAAATATTATCATTAAAAATAAAATGTAGTTCGTTATCTATAATATTAAAAGAATAACCTAACAACAAAGCTAAGTTTTTATTATTAGTATATTGGTTTTTATGAATTTTTTTACTCCATATCATCTGTCCATTATCATCTAATTGAATAATATAGATGCTATGCGCATTATAATTGTCTACGACATTAGTTCTCTGAGTGCCAGTTTGAGGATCATTTAAGGTAAATCCTTCTTGATATATAAAACGTTTCTCGCCAATAATCCAATAATTATTGTTTAGTAATATAATAGTATCTATATTAAAAGCCAACTCATCAATAGATTTTGTCCTCTCATTAAGAGATTCTTTCTTATTTTTATCAATTTCAACATTCAAAAAATCTTTAGTCAGTGGAATATGAGTAAATTTTTTAAAAGTATCTAATTGATTATCAAATATATAAAATGATAATTTATCAATATTTTCATTTTCAATATTACCTACAAAGCTAATCAAAAAAGTATTTTGGGCTACACTATACAATTTAGGTGCTAAACAATTAGGGTCAATAATAGAAGATATATTAATATTTTTTAAATTTTCCCCATTATTAGTGATAGCAAATAGCAAATATGATTTATCTGTATTATTAAAAAGGAGTATAAAAGCATTAGCTCTATTATCAATAGTTATTTGTTTAATAGAATAATCTTTATCAATAAATTTAAAATCAATTTCTTTTTCCCAGATTTTATTAAAATTTTTATCTAGAGCAAAATATTTAAATTTTTCTCTTTCATAAGGATAACGAGGTATAGGTTGAGATACTAAAAAGTATGACTTTTCTGGATTAATATAAACTTCGAATTCACCAGCTAGCATTTTTTGTCTAGGATCAAATTCATAAAAAGCCACCTCATTATAATCCTGCACCATAGTTAAAGTTTTGCAATCATAAACATTATACCATAATGCATTACCTTTTTTGCCTCTATCAAATAATTTATAAAAAACATATAAACTATCATTTATGATAAAAGAATTAGCATAATTAACCTGATATGAATAGCTACCAGCTTTTATTTTAGTAGGCAAAATGAGCGATTTAGCTATTGATGATTTTTTAGTATCTATCAGCTCGAGTTTATAAGTATCTGAAGTTTTAGAAAATAGTATAGAATTATTATCAGATAAACTTTGAAAAAATATTAGGTTTAGATCCTTTGATAAAGGATAAGTTTTACCTTGAGCTATTGTAGCTTGTGAATAAATATGACATGATAATAAAGTAAGTACAAAAAATAAGATCGAAAATTTTTGATACATAATTAATAATTTTATTGCAAAATTAATGCTAAAATTTTAATATATAAAATTTTACAAAATATGCTGAAAATTTTTTTCTCTGTGAGCATTGTGATTAATTTTAAAATTTTTGATAAAAAGGGTTATATATGTCAGTTTACGAACTTGGTATAATATTATAGTGCTTTTTGTGGCAAAATAATTAATCTAAATAATTTACCCTCAATAATCGTTATAAAACAAGTATTTTCTTTAAAAAACAAAAAAGGGCATTGATGTGCCCTTTTTTTACTAGTATGAGTTGAGTTATTTTATCTTATTTAAACTTACTTTAGTTGCATTTATTAATGGATCTAAAGATATATTTTCTCCGATTGCTTTTTGCATCCATATTTGAGGTGTCAATTTCCCTAAGCTATACATTCTAATAATTTCTTTACCAAAAGATTTATCTTTTAGATATTCTTCTAATTGAAATGATATTATGTGTCCAATTGGATAATTAGGTAGATATAATGGATCATTGATCATATGACTATAAATGGCTAAAATAGTTTCATCTTTTTTACCAAAAACTGGCGCATAATATTTATTCCAGATATTTTTAGCATTAGTTATTACAGTTTCTTTTAGTTGCTCTGCAGTAGCTTGTGGATGTTCATATATCCATTGCCAGGTGTACATATCTACTAATGCTACTCCTATGATTTCATATAGTGACCATGCTTCATCTAATGTATTAAGGTAATATTGCAGAGAATCATTATTTTTAATGCCTAATAAATCTAAGTCTCTTGCTTGAAATAGAAAAGCACATGCTTCAGTAAATGCAGTGTTAGGAACTCCACGGATGAAATAATTATCTACAAAATGTAATGAAATAGTTTGTTCTACATTATGTCCAAATTCATGAGAGGCAATATTAAATCCCAAGTAATTCATACCATCTTTAGCTATTCTAGTTCTTAAATGACTTTTCATATCTCTAGACTCTGCGCCCCATGCATGTCCAGAGCCTCTAGCTGGATCTACTTCTATGTAATTAGCTATATATTCAGCAGTATCTTTTGGAAAACCCAGAGATATTAGCATATTGGCCATTTGTTTTTCGAAATCTTCTGATGATTTAAATCTCTCTTTAGTAATTGCATTTAGCTTAGCTTCATCCATTGTCGCACGAGGTTTAAATCCATCATACCAAATATCGAAAGCTTCTAATGGTCGTCCAAGTCTATTCTCTATCACTTTGCCAATATCTTTTAAAAGTGGTGAGGACAGAAATGTAATAAATAGTTTTTCTACTTCATCAAAAGATAGCTCCATTACTCCATCAAATGATAATTCTATATAGTTTTTGTATTCTGGGTAGTAAGGATCTATGTCTTGGATAGCATGAAAATTATTTAACCACACTTGATATCTCTGGTTGTTTTCAGCTGTAGCATTTATTTTTTTCCCATCACTATATAAAACATTATTTTGTGGGTCCCATTGGTAAACGTCACTATTTATCACTTCTTTTGGAATAGTTTGATCTATGATATGTTTCATTATTTCATAGATGGTTTTTTGATATTTCAATCCATCTTTATTAGCATAATATGTTTTTAATTTGTCGCGTAGTCCCCAGTGTGTTATGAGCACATCTGATGTATCAAACATCTTATTGCCATTCTCGTCTATTATATTGCCCATATAAATATTGTAAGTAGCTATATATGTTTCAGCTTTTGCTAAAGTCTGAGTGAGATTCTGTTTTTTATCTGCAGGTACACGCGAAGTAAACATATCTCCTAATCTAGCATAACCCCACTGGTGGGCTGTCCAATTCATACCTTCTTTATTTTTCTCTGCTAATGTATAATAGGGAAAATTGAGTCTGATGACAAATGCAATTTTGTTTTTGAAAAAATCATCAGTTATATGTGCCATTGGGTCATAGCTACCGAACATTTCATCTAAAAAGTGCAATGGCCCTGTATCCTCATCAATATTTTTCCTTAGATCTAATAAAAGCTGTAGGCTATTACCATATAAAGATTCAAAGTAGAAATTTAATTTCTCAAAAGCTTGGTCTAATTCTTCGCCACTAGGGATAAATGAATATTTACAAAATTCTTTGAAATCATCTTTTGTACCATCATCACTATACCATAGCATGGCGACTTGTTCTACACCTTTTCTTATTCTAGTACTATCAGTAGCTCCATATTTTTTTATTAAGGTATCTATCGTGTTGGCAACGTCTGTAACACTTAAATATGGATATTTGCTTTGCTTCTTAGTGCAACTGACTGTGCTTAGAAATATTGAAAACATAATTGATAAAATTATATACTTTTTCATAATTTTTTGTTTTATGCAAATATATAATAATTTTATTAAAATAGTCATTTTAGGAAATAAGGTGTTTCAAAAAATTTTGTATTCAATGAGGGATGGTACTATTATCAATAATATAGTTACAGTAGTTTAATGTGGTTCAAATATTTAGAAGATAGAGATTAGCGTGCCAGAGCATAAAGTTTATGGCATATTTTATGATATTCAAGGTAGTGAAAATGCTTCTTTTTTATTACAGATTCTTCTAAACATTATTTACGTTAGCTCTTTATTTTAATAATATTCTCTCTGTAATGATTCTCTAAAACCAATCATAGATTTTTTAAAAATTGATATTGACACATTGATCAATTCCCTTTACTTGGAAATAGTTTTTTTTGATTTTTATAATAAATATTTCAAATAATTATTTATCACAAGAAAATCACATATAATTTTTTTGAATAATTTTGCGATCGTAATTTAATGCTACAAAAACATTAGACCAATGAAGCTTAAAGAAAATAGATGGTTGCTAATATCGATAGTAATTGGTTCATTTTTTAATAGTTTTATGTCTTCATCACTAAATATCGCTATGCCAGAGATAGACATAGAATACGGTATAGGAGTGGATAAAGTAGCATGGATAACAAAATCATTCCTTTTGGCATCTGCTATTGGTTTATTATTATCAGGCTGGTTAGCTGATAATTTTGGCAGACGAAAAATTTTTTTAATTGGCAATATAGTATTTGGAGTAATATCATTACTAATAATTTTTTTAAAAAATTTTTATTTACTGGTAATATTTAGATTTTTTCAGGGATTAGGAAGTTCGATGATTATGGCATCGGCACCAGCACTCATCGCATCAGCTTTTGACACTAATAAACGAGGTTTTGTTTTAGGCATACAAACTACATTTACCTATGTTGGTTTATTATTAGCCCCTTTATTAGGTGGCATTCTAACTCAATATTTTGGATGGAAGAGCTTATTTTTATTTAATTTCTTTTTTACAATATTAGCATTAGTTATTATAACCTTTGGTGTAAAAAGTGAATGGAAAAATGAAGAAAAAATTAATTTTGATTTTTATGGTTATAGTTTATTTGTGTTAGTAGTTATTGGTATAGTATTAGCATTAGAATGGTTGAATTGGAACTCATTAATAGCTTTAGCTATTAGCTTTTTATTTGGCTATGGTTTCATAATATATGAATTGCAGCATCCACAACCGTTTATATCCATACAATTTATTCGTAATAATAAATTTTTTACACATTCTATTTTAGCAGCATTGATAAATTATGCGACTACATTTGCTATTAGCTACATATTAAGTATATATTTCCAAAATGTAAGAGGTATGAAACCTGTTCAAGCTGGCGTCGTTCTTAGTTTTCAACCACTAATGATGGCTTTATTTTCTGCATTTTTTGGCCATTTATCAGATAAACATAATCCAGGTAAAATAGCTTCTTATGGCATGGCTATCATATCTGGGTCGTTACTCTTAATTGGATTATTAATTAATGAAACGATTCCAATTTTTATCTTAGCAATTCTTTTAGCTATACTTGGGTTTGGCTTTGCACTGTTCTCATCTCCTAATACTAATGCAGTGATGAGCTCTGTAAATAAAAATGCTTATGGATTTGCCTCTGCATTTTTAGCTTTTAGTAGGCTTTTTGGACAATTTATTTCTATGGCTTTAGCTTCTAGTTTGATATTACTAGTGAATACTAGAAATATGGAAATCTTACATTTTAGTTCAATAGTATTATCTACTAAAATAATTTTCATTATTTTTGCGATTTTGAGTGCTTATGGGGTTCATCTTTCTCTACAAAGAATTAAGAAAAATTAGGTTCTATAACGTTTATTGTGGGTAAATTATTTTACCACAAAGGGCACCAATTATAAATTAAAGTTGATTAGTTGATAAGTGATTAGTTGATAAGTTGAAGAATTTTAGTAAGATATTAGTTATAAATTAATCCACAAATGCACACAAATTAGCACAAATAAGAAATTTACCCCGTGAGATATAGAGTAAAAGATACATTAAAAATAGAATACTAGTTATCTCACGGGGTAAATCCCAAAATCTTTTAATCCCACAAATCCCAGTTCAGACAATTTAATTCCATCTTTCTCTGTGTTCTTTGTGCCTTCTTTGAGAACTTTGTGGTTAATATTCATTTTTATAAAATTACTCTTTTTTAATCTTTGCCCATATAAAACGTTATGGAACCAAAAATTATCTACATTTTTGTTTATCATTGATTTTTATCATTTACTATGTTTTTTATTTTAATTCATGTTAATTTTGTTATAACAAAAATAAAATAATTATGAAAAAAATAATTGTGATTATTTCAATATTATTATCTAGTAGATTAATAGGACAAAATTTCGAATTCAAACCATTACCCTATGCATATGATGCACTAGAGCCATTTATTGATGCTAAAACAATGGAAATTCACTATTCTAAACATCATAAAACATATTATGAAAATTTTATTAATAGTATAAAAGGTACTAAAGCTGAAAATATGAGTATCGAAGAAATATTTTCTAATATAGAGACGATGACTACAGCAGTTAGAAATAATAGTGGTGGATATTGGAATCATCAATTTTTTTGGAATATTATGGCTCCTCAAGGTAAACTATTAACAGATAAAAAACTTAAAAATGCCATTAATCAATCTTTTGGTTCTTTCGATAATTTTAAAGAACAATTTAAAAAATCTGCACTTAGTTTATTTGGTAGTGGTTGGACCTGGTTAATAGTGGATGAAAACAAAAATTTACAAATAATCAATACACCTAATCAAGATAATCCTTTGATGTCTACTGCACCAACCAAGGGTATTCCTATCCTAGTTATTGATATATGGGAACATGCATACTATCTGAAATATCAAAATAGACGTTCAGAATATATTGATAATTGGTTTCAAGTAATTAATTGGGAAGAAGTTACAAAATTATACTATCAAGCCTTAGATAAACAAAAATAATTTTTTTGAATTAGGCGTTTAATTAATAACTAAATCATTACTGGTTCATCCTTGATAATAGCTACATTTCTTATGTGTATAATTGATTTTAAATAAATTTCTACTTAATTTACTTTTCTTTGTCAACTACACAAAGAAAAGTAACGAAAGAAAGGTTTCCGCTCGGGAAATGATTTGTTGGGTTTAAAATTTTAAACCCCTACAAAATCGTTTCTCCAACGCGGCTTGCTTGTTTTATTACAAATCATTTCCCAATGCGGTATTGCTAGAGCTTACAGATTATTGTAAAGTTATTCTTTAAATACAAAAAATTGAAAAAAACTTTATTATCTAAAAACCTATTTTAATAACTTTTTTGTAGCTTATCTTAATAAATAGCTATTTTACGAACTTGTTAATTCATTAATTGAATTGAATACAATAAATTAACAGGGATCGATATCTTTTGAGTAAATATATGTATATAGGGAATACACTTTTTATCAATTTTATTTAATAAATGAATTGATTTTCTCCTTAATATCTAAATATTCTTTTTCATTTTTTAAAAAATCTATGCCATTGATATCTAGATAGAGAATAGGCAACCCTGGATGAGAAGAGAAAAATTGTAAATAACTATTTTGAATATTTTCTAAATATTCAGCAGTGATGCTTTTTTCATATGATCTACCTCTTTTATTTATATTATTGAGTAATTGATCGGTAGAAGCATATAGAAATATTATTAAATCTGGCTTTACAATATGATTAGACATAATATCATAAATACTCGCGAATAGTTCGTATTCGTTAGTGTCTTTTATAGTTTCATTAGCAAAAATAAAAGTTTTATCAAAGATAAAATCAGCAACTTTAATGTCATAGAATATATTTTCTCTCACTTCAATCCTTAATTGTTTATATCTCATAGCTAAAAAACTGAGTTCTAGAGCCAGAGCATATCTATCTGGTTCTTTATAAAATTTAGGTAAAAAAGCATTATCTTCGAATTGTTCTAATATTAGCTGTGCATTCCAATCTTTAGCAAGCATACAAGCCAACGATGTTTTCCCTACTCCTATACAACCTTCTATGCATATATATTTCATAAATTCACTTGATCTAATGATGTAACAATACTATCGTCTTTGCATTGTAGTAAAAGATTTTTCACGGTTTCATTAAAAAGTGGATGAAAATAATATGGAGCTATTTCTGATAAAGGTAAAAGTATAAATCTGCGATTATGTAAAAGTGGATGAGGTATTGTAATGATATCCTTATATTTATAACAAATATTATCATAAAATAAAATATCTATATCGATAGTCCTGTCAGTATAATATTTTGTAGAATGGCTGCCTCTACCTAACAGGTTTTCGATAATTTTTATTTTATTGAGTAATTCTAAAGGTTCTAAAAAAGTTTTTACCTCCACGCATTGATTTATAAAATTATGATGTGAAGCATATCCCCATGGCTCAGACAAATACAAAGAACTCTCTTGTGATATGAGCCCTATATCAGATTTAATGAAAATTTTTGCTTGAAAAATATAATCTAATTTATTGCCAAGATTACTACCTAAAGACAAGTAAACGGTATGCACAAAACTTTTTACAAAATTATAAATTATTTTAAAAATTATAACAATAATGACAATAAATCATTGAATGTATTCTTAAATTTTATCATAGTTTTAAAACAAATGATAAAAAATGATTTTTAAAAATTTAATTTTAAAGATTTTTAATTAATATAGATTTTACGATTCACTATTACATCTTTTTCTAAATGAAGAATATAAATACCAGATCTCAATTTGTCTAAAGAAATTCTATTATTTGTGTTGTTTTCAAAATTATATAATAATGCTCCATTTAAATTATAGATTTTAATAATTTCAGGTACCTCATTTACAAAATATAAATTTTTATCAATTAAATAATATTCAAAATCATTACTATTATAATTTGTAGTATTATTAATGATAGGATGATACATATAAATTACTTCACCGAGCGTGGGATCATCATTTTTATGATAAATCACTTCTTCTATACTTATAGAATCTTGAATAGTTACATTCCATGTATTACCTTGAGCATAAATTGTATTTGGAGAGTTATTATATAAATCATACAACAGACCATTATTCCCATTATTAACAAAAATATTTTGGCCAGGGTTAAAATCTATATCAGTACTATCAACACATAATTTGCCAATATTTACATTGCCGCCATTTACGATAGTAATACCCCATAGATTATCTTCAATTCTATTATTAGTAATCATAGTATTTTGTAAATTATTAGAATCATAAATACTAATACCACTACCACCTGTCATAGGATTAGGATCATATTTATTGTCGATTATTTGATTATTAGAAATGACAGCATTCATCATTCCATTAGTAGTGATGCCATATCTACATTTATTTATATAATTATTGCTAATGATAACATTATTTATGCCAGATACACCAAGTAAATTAGCCACTGCTATGCCACCAACTTTTGATCTTTCAGCTCCTATAATAGTATTATTGGTAATTATAATAGTACCATCACCTGCTGGTCCCATATTTATTTGAGGTCTGTTAGAATTATCTGTATTATTATCAAATAAATAGTTATTAGTGAAAGTCAATGAACATGGTATATTAGCACAACTTGCTATTGCAGGACCTTGATTGCTTATAAATGAACAATTTTCAATAAGATTATTACCTTTAACTAAATTAATCGCAGAGCTACTTAATGAAGTATTGACTAAAGTAAATGTGCAATATTTAATTGTTATGCCTGATACACTGCTAGATTTAATACCTGCGTATTCAAATCTAACTTTTTGAATTAAAGCACTAGAGCTATCACCTTTTATATAAATACCTTTAGGAGCCGATAAGCTATCAGCTCTAGTAATCACAGCTGTATCTAAAGGATTGAAATCTGCAAAACCTACAATAGTAATTTCAATGCCATCTGATAATTTAATAGTATCATAGTTCATCAGTCGCAATGTATCTTTTGCTGATATAGTAAAATTAGAATCTACTTTATAAGTATGTTGATAAAGCTTCTCAACTCCAGAACCTGCTATACTACTCAAAGAATCAAAAGTAAAGACATGACCATCTCCTGATGAGATGAATTCTTGAGTAGATAATAAATCCTTGTTACTCTCAATATCAATTATATCTTGAATGAGCGTATTAGTATTTATGGTATTCTCATTAATGTTGGTAATGTTATTAATTTGTGAAAATAGATTCACAGATATTATCACTAATGCATAGAAAAGAATATTTTTAATTTTCATAATTTTGTTTTTTAACAAAGTTAATAATAAATAAAGAATTGAAATCATTGTTGTCCGATAAAAAAATTTTTAAGAAAAGGATTTAAAAAAAATTGGTTCTATAACGTTTATTGTGGATAAATTATTTTACTACAAAAAACACTAATATATTACACAAAGTTCACAAAGAGTAGACTATTATCCCTGACCTTTAGTTCAGTGTATGACATAAAAATAGCTATGGGATTTAGCCCTGAAAAACAAAATCTCAAAATCCTTTAATCCCCAAAATCCCAATTCAGACATTTGGCTCTGTGTTCTTTGTGCCTTCTTTGAGAAATTTGTGGTTTTAACAGTCTAATAATAAATAAATTTCATTTTTACAAAATTACTCTTTGTTAACTTTACACACAATAAACATTATAGAACCTTAATAATTTATGGTATAGTATTTGTTGAATTTCAATAAATCATTAAATTTGCAAAAAAAATGAAAGCATTAAAAATTTTTGTCATATTAATTTTTGTGTCACAGCTATCGATGGCACAGACTACTAATGGTCCCATTATAAAATTTGATAAACAATCGTACAATTTTGGTGAAATCACTCAAGGTGCTAAAGCAGAAGTTGATTTCATATTTACTAATACAGGAAATGAGCCTCTTATTTTATCAAATGTACGCAGCAGCTGTGGTTGCACTGTACCTAAATGGACTAATGAACCTGTGAAGCCAGGAGAACAAGGCAAAATCACTGTTAAATATGATTCTAATAGAATTGGTAGTTTTTCTAAACAAATTACTGTGAGCTCAAATGCGAATAATGGAAATGTAATTTTATTGATCACTGGCAAAGTAAATCCTAAACCAGCTGAAGCTATTCCTTATACTAATACTGATGCTTCTGGTACTCCTATAGCTCAATAATTTTAAAAAAATAATAATTATGAAAAAATTATTTTTTGTTTTTTTGATTTTTATTTGTGTGGGAGCTCTATCTGCACAAGAGCCCATGATGTCTTTCGATAAGACCTCTCATGATTTTGGCAAAATTAAAATGACTGAAAAAGTGAGTGTAGATTTTACAATTAAAAATATTGGTAAAACACCTTTATTTTTATCTGAACCTAGATCTACCTGTGGCTGTACTGTAGCTTCTTATCCTAAAGAACCAATTATGCCTGGGCAGTCTAGCAAAATAACTGTAACTTTCGAACCAGAAAAAGAGGGCCCTTTTACTAAACAAATTACTATTTTTTCTAATGCAGAAAATTCCCCTGTAACCTTAATTATCAAAGGTGAGGTAATTAAATAATAATGTTTATTAACAAATTAATTTTCTTAAGTTTTAAATAATATTTTATAATTATTAAAAAAATCATGAATATATGTTAAGTATTTCAAAAAAAGGTCAAATGATGCCCCCTTCCCCCATTAGGAAGTTAGTTCCTTATGCAGATGCAGCTAAAAAAAGAGGTATCAAAGTTTATCATTTAAATATAGGTCAGCCAGATATAGAGACTCCCAAAATAGCATTAGATGCATTGAAAAATATTAATCTTAAGGTTATAGAATATAGTCATTCTGCAGGTATTTTATCATTTAGAGAAAAATTATGTAAATATTATGAAGAAAATAATATACATGTTACCCCAGATGATATTATCGTAACTACAGGTGGCAGCGAAGCTATATTATTTACTTTCGGCTCTATCATGGATAATGATGATGAGGTTATTATCCCAGAACCATATTATGCTAATTATAATGGATTTGCTATAAATGCTGGTGTGAAAGTCGTTCCAGTAATGTCTCATATAGAAGAAAATTATGCGCTACCTCCCATAGAAGAGTTTGAGAAATACATTACTCCTAAAACTAAAGCTATACTTATCTGTAACCCTAATAATCCTACTGGTTATTTATATAGCCGTGAAGAAATAGAAAAATTAGGCGAATTAGTGAAAAAACACAATTTATTCCTGATAGCTGATGAGGTTTATAGAGAGTTTGTATATGATGGTACAGAGCATTTCTCTGTTATGCATTTAAAAGGAATAGAACAAAATACAATATTGGTAGATTCAGTTTCTAAGCGTTATAGTGCTTGTGGTTTTCGTATTGGTATGGTCATATCTAAGAACAAAGATGTGATGACTACTGCTATGAAATTTGCTCAAGCTAGATTGAGTCCTCCTACATTTGGACAAATTGCTGCAGAGGCTGCTATTGATGTAGATAAATCATATTTCGAAGCTATTAAGAAAGAATATGTAGCTAGACGTAATGTAGTTATCGAAGGTATCAAAAGTATTCCTGGAGCTTATTGTCCTACACCTAAAGGAGCTTTCTATGTGATGGCTAAGCTCCCAATAGATGACTCAGACAAATTCTGTCAATGGCTTTTGGAAAAATTTAATGAAAATAATGAAACTGTGATGCTCGCACCAGCTACGGGTTTCTATTCTGTGCCAGAGAGAGGCTTGCAAGAAGTGAGAATCAGCTATGTACTCAATGTAGATGATATGAAACGCAGCATGGAACTACTGAAAAAAGCCATAGAAGTTTATCCAGGCAGGAAATAAAATTAATCTCAATATCTGAATATTTCTATCTGTTCTTAAAATATTCGGTTCTATGACGTTTATTGTAGGTAAATTATTTTAACTGTTCAATTGTTATTTATTAATCCATAAATGTACACAAATGAGCACAAATAAGAAATTCAATCCCAAAATCTTTTAATCCCACAAATCCCAGTTCAGACAATAAATAGCTAGTTATTAACCCTGACCTTTAGGTCAGGGTATGTTATAAAAAGAGTTATGGGCTTTAGCCCTGAATAACATATTTATTAATTTACTTTTCTTTGTCAACCACGCAAAGAAAAGTAACAAAAGAAAAGTCTCCACTTGGGAAATGAGGTATTGCTCGAGCTTACTAATTATTGTAAAGATATTATTTTTAAACAAAATGTTGATAAAGATTTTATTATCTAAACGCCTATTTTAATTATTCAATTTATTCTTTTACATATCCTTTTAGATTGAGAACTACTAAGCTATGCTCTGGATCATTAGTAATCACAGTAATTGTTTTTTGTTGTTCCCCTCTTCTACCAGATGTATTAAAAGTAGCTTTGATGACAGATTTTTCTCCTTTTTTCAAAATAGTTTTTTCTGGGGCAGTAGCTGTACATCCGCAGCTAGATTTTACTTTTAAAATTTTAAGATCATTTTTACCTTCATTTCTAAATGGAAATTCAATAGTAACTGATTGGCCAGATTTAATCGTATCAAAAACAACTTCTGTCTTCTCAAATACTATTTTAGGAGCATTAGCTTTATCTTTTTCTGTCATCCAGCTGAAATCTTGACTAATATTTGCACTTACATACATTTGTTTAACAGGTTGGTCTGTGTCATCTGTTTTGAGCCCAAATCTATCAAAAACATAGCCATAATCATTACGTGCTTTTGCATCATAGGAAATAGCTATTTTTAATTCTTGATCAGGATTTATTACAATACCTCCATCTGGTATTTGAATTTTTATAAATACTGGTAAATTTTCAGCAAATATTGTAATTTTTTTATCACTAGGATTATATAAATAAATAGTATCGGTTTTTACTTGAGTATCTTTTATATCATTAAAATTAATATGATTTGATCTGAAACGTAAATTACCTATTATTTGAGGGTAATTATCAGCTTTAGTTTTTGGCTTTGGTATTACATTACCTTTTATAGTCAGAATTACATTTGAATTTTCTGGATCATTAGTAATTATTGTTACAATTTTATTAAAAGCTCCTGGTCTGCCTTGTGGATTATATACAACATCAATAAATCCAATCTGTCCAGGTAAAATAGGTGTTTTAGTATAATCAGATGTAGTGCAACCGCACGAAGGTCTCACATTTAAAATCTTCAATGTGTCATTGCCAATATTTTTAAAATTAAATCTAGCAGTTTGTTTGCCATCTTCTTCTTTTATTTGCCCAAAATCATAAACCTTACTTTCAAATAAGATCGTTGGCTTTTTCTGAGCATTTATTATCCCCATACTAATAAGGGTTAACATAAGTAAAATTGTTACTTTTTTCATATTTTGTTTTTTTATTATACAAATTTATAAAAAATAATTAATATTAAAATTTTACATTAATTTAACTAAAATTAGTTTTAATAACTAATTATTTTTTTTATACATATAATAATTTTAGATAAATAAGTATTTAATTTTTTCAATAAATATTTACAAATAAATTTAATTTTTACGAAAATTATAATTATTTTTACAAAAAAAATTATGTTTACACAATCAGTTTATATTAATCGAAGGAATAATTTAAAAAACAAAGGATTAAAAGGGATAGGTCTAATTCTAGGTAATACGGAATCTCCAATGAATTATGCAGCAAATACTTATAAATTCAGGCAAGATAGTACATTTTTATATTTTTTTGGCTTAAATTTATCAAATCTAGCAGGTGTGATAGATTTTGACAATTCAGAAGAATACATTTTCGGTGATGATGTAGAAATAGATGATATTATCTGGATGGGACCTCAACCTACTATGAAAGAATTAGCCAGTCAGGTAGGTGTAAATAAAGTTTTACCTTTTAATAATTTATATGAATATATCTCTAAACAGATAAACCTCAAACGAGAGATACATTTTTTACCACCATATAGAGCAGAAAATAAAATATTACTCAATGAGCTATTAGGCATACCTATAAAAGAATTAAAAACTAAATCTTCAGTAGAATTAGTGAGAGCTGTAGTATCGCTAAGATCTATTAAAAGTGATGAAGAAATAGCAGAAATGGAAATAGCTGCAGAAATAGGCTATAAAATGCATATGTGTGTTTTCAAAATGGCTAAACCTGGCATCAAGGAACAAGAAATAGCAGGTATGATGGATGGTATATCATATCAATATGGCGAGGGACCTTCTTTCCCTACTATTTTATCAGTACATGGCGAAACATTGCACAATCCTTATCACAATAATATCATGCAGGCAGGTCAACTTTTACTAGCTGACGCTGGTGCTCAAGCTAATAGCTTCTATGCTAGTGATTATACTAGAGTAATTCCTGTAAGTGGAAAATTTACTCAAAAACAAAAAGAAATTTACGAAATTGTTCGAAGAGCAAATCAAAATACAATTGAAATGTCTGCACCAGGGCAAAAATATTTGGATATTCATCTAGCAGCTGCTAAAGTGATAGCTAGTGGCTTAATAGAATTAGGACTAATGAAAGGCAATGCAGATGAAGCCGTAGCAAAGGGAGCACATACACTATTTTTTGTACATGGACTAGGTCATATGCTAGGATTAGATGTTCATGATATGGAAAATTTAGGTGAAAATTATGTAGGTTATGATAATGAACTAAATAGATCAACAGAATTTGGTACAGGTTCTCTTCGATTTGCTAGAACACTTAAACCAGGTATGGTAGTAACTGATGAACCTGGCATTTATTTCATCCCAGCATTAATAGAAAAATGGAAAGCAGAAAATAAATTATCAGAATTTATTAATTATAACCAAGTAGAAAAATATTTGGATTTTGGTGGTATCAGATTAGAAGATGATATATTGATTACAGATAACGGCTGCAGGTTGATAGGTAAAAGACTTCCTATCACTATTGATGAAGTAGAAAATGCTATGAAAGAATAAAACTTTAATTTTACAAAAAATATAATTATGTTTAGTGGAATAGTAGAGCAATTAGGAACAATTCAAAAAATAGAACGCCAGGGTAGCAATATAAATTTTACTATTAGAGCTCCAATGGCATCAGAGTTAAAAATAGATCAAAGTGTTAGCCACGATGGTGTATGCTTAACTGTAGTATGGGTAGATAATGCTAATCTTCTTTATAAAGTAACTGCTATTGATGAAACATTGAATAGAACTTGCTTAAAGAATTGGATAGAAGGGTATGAAGTAAACTTAGAACGTTCCATTTCAGCAAATGGTCGCTTTGATGGACATATCGTACAAGGACATGTAGATCAAACTGGCATAGTAACTAAAATAGAAGAACTCGATGGGAGCTGGAAATATTTCATAGAATATGATCAATCTAAAGGAAATATTACGGTGGAAAAAGGCTCTATATCTGTTAATGGTGTTAGCCTCACTGTAGTCGATAGTGAAAAAAATTTGTTTTCTGTAGCTATAATACCTTATACTTATGAAAATACTAATTTTCATAATTTCAAAGTAGGTACTATAGTAAATTTAGAATTCGACATTATAGGCAAATACATTAAAAAGATTTTAGAAGAATATGAAATTATAAAATGAAAATATTTTTTTATATAAAATATTTTTAGTAATTTTGCAAAAATAAATTTGGTCCGGTAGTTCAGTTTGGTTAGAATGCATGCCTGTCACGCATGAGGTCGCGGGTTCGAGCCCCGTCCGGACCGCTAAAAGAGAGATTTTACAAAAATCTCTCTTTTTTTATTTTTCTATTTATTATAAATTCTTTAGATTTGTAAAATAATTTATTTCATACTATCCAAAATTATGACAAAAGAAGAAGCAATTGAAAGAATCAAATATTTAACAGCGGAGCTCAATAGACATAATTATCTGTATTATATAAAAAATAATCCTGAAATATCTGATTTTGAGTTTGATCAACTAATGAAAGAGTTAGAACAACTAGAGAAGCAATATAATTATCGTGAACCAGATAGTCCTACTCAAAGAGTGGGAGGATTTATCACCAAAGAGTTTCCTAATCAGCCACACCGTTTCCCAATGCTTTCATTAGATAATAGCTATGACTGGAATGAAGTGGTTACATTTTTTCAAAGAAATATACCTGATTTAGAAGCTATAGAATTTGTAGCAGAGCTTAAATATGATGGATTAGCAATAAGTTGTATTTATGAAAATGGAATTCTAACAAATGCATTAACACGTGGTGATGGATTTGTAGGTGAAGTAGTAACTAATAATGTGAAAACAATTAAAAATGTTCCTTTAAGGCTTTTTGGCGATTATCCCAATTGGGTAGATATACGAGGCGAAATAATAATGCCTTTTGAATCTTTTAATAAATTAAATGAAGAAAGAGATGAAAATGGTGAAGAGCCATTTGCTAATCCTAGGAATGCTGCCGCTGGTTCACTAAAATTACAAGATTCTTCGCTAGTAGCTAAAAGAAATTTACAATTTATGCCTTATGATGTTTACACTGAAACCCCTATTTTTACTAATCATTATGAAGCAATGATGAAAGCTAAAGAATGGGGAGCTCCAGTGACTCCTTATATTAAATTGTGTCATGGATTGAATGAAGTTAAACAATTTATCAAAGAATATGAAACTAAACGCGATCAATTACCTTTTGGAATAGATGGAGTTGTCATAAAGGTTAATAGCTATGAACTACAAAAACAATTAGGATCTACAGCTAAATATCCACGTTGGGCAGTAGCTTTTAAATATAAACCAGAACAAGCTCTCACTCAAATAATTTCTGTAGATTTTCAAGTAGGACGTACTGGTGTAATAACACCTGTAGCCAATTTAAATCCAGTTTTTATTAGTGGTACAACAGTCAAAAGAGTTACTTTACATAATTTTGACTTTGTCAAGCAAAATGATATTCATGTAAAAGATTATGTTTGGATAGAAAAAAGTGGAGAAATAATTCCTAAAGTAGTAAAAGTAGAAATAGACAAACGACCAACTGATGCATCTCCAGTTTTACCACCAAAATTTTGTCCTGTATGCAATAGCCCTACCATATATAATCAAGGAGAACCATTTGTATATTGCTCTAATGAAAAAACTTGCCCACCTCAAATATTAGGTAAACTACAACATTTTATTAGCAAAGATGCTATGGATATAGAAACTCTAGGCGAAGGTAAAATAGAATTACTTTTTAGAAAAGGGCTGGTAATATCTCCTGCTGATCTTTATGATTTGAAATATGATCAATTATTGGGTCTAGAAAATGAATATGAATCATCAGATGGTAAAATACGAAAAGTTAGATTCCAACAAAAAACAGTAGAAAATATTCTGAAATCAATAGAAAAATCTAAATCAAAACCATTTGATAGAGTATTGTATGCTCTAGGAATCAAAAACATTGGTTCAATAATGGCTAAAAATATAGCTAATTATGCAAAATCATTAGATAGATTAATGCAAATGAGCAAAGAAGAACTAAGACAAATACCAGATGTAGGGGAAATAACCGCTCAATCTATCATAGATTGGTTTTCGGATGCAGATAATTTAGATTTAATAAAAAGATTAAAACAAGCTGGCTTGAAATTTGATATAGAAAAAGAAACACAACAATCAGAAAAGTTAAAAGGATTAAATTTTGTAATTTCTGGTGTTTTCGAAGAAATAGAAAGGGATGATTTGAAAAAATTAATAGAAATTAATGGTGGTAAAGTAGTTTCATCAGTATCAAGTAATACTGATTATTTGATAGCGGGAGAAAATATGGGTCCTGCTAAACGACAAAAAGCTAATGAACTCAATATACCAATTATTTCTTTTAAAGAATTTTTAGAAAATTTTAAAATATAAAAATATGAAAAATTCAATTTTATTAGTAGTATTTTTCAATTTATTTTTCATAAATATTGAAAATAGTTCTGCACAATTAGCACAAATCAAACAAATTAATTTTGTTTTTAAAACTCCGCTTTTATCTCCTGAATATAACAGAGAACAAGAATTTATTATTAAAAAAAATAAAATCAAATTAACTATAAAAAAACAAAATGAAGTCATAGAAAAGACAAAAGTAAGAATAAGCTCAGAAGAGTGGGAAAACATTACTAAATATTTCAATATGAACAAGATACAAATTGGTCCTGAAAAAACAAAATATGACTATGAAGGATGCGTTGGAGGAGTTACATATATGGCTACAGTTATTTATAAAAATAAAGAAATCCAAAAGGGATTATGTTATGAATGTGCTAATAGGCAATTTGGCAATATGCAGGGTAATGTTAGAGAATTTTATAATTATTTAAAGTCATTATTTCCAGATTTTAAAGAATTAAATGAATGAGCTGAAGGATGATTAAAAAATGAAACTAAAAGATTAGAGGGGTATATATTGTGTATTGCAAACTTTTATGTTTAACTTTTCATGTTAAATAATTTTATTAATTTTGTAAAAAATAAAAATTATGGAATATTCAGCCGAAAACATAGAAAAAATGCTAGTTTTAACCAAAGAAGGCAAACGAGAATTTCTAGACAAGCTATATGAATTCCTCAACGAGAACAAATTGACAGCATTAGATTATCAGAGAATCAAGATTTTATCAACAGCTCCTATTTGTCCCAGATGTGATTGTGAATATGTAACTAAAGCTGGTAAGAGTGATGGTAGACAAGTTTATAAATGTAAAAAATGTGGTTATAGATTCAGAGAAACTGCAAAATCACTTGTCTATTATTCTCATAAATACTATCTTTTAATGAATTATATAAAATGCATGCTTGAGGGTAAAAGCCTCAGAGCCTGCGCAAAAGAAGTTGGCATTAGTTTACCAACAAGTTTCAAATGGAGACATAAAATCTTATCTGCCATTCAAGGATTAGAAGGAGGAATTAGTTTCTCTGGAATAACAGAAGTTGACGAGTTATTAATGCAATATTCAGAAAAAGGTCGCAAATATAAAACTCTAGTAGAAAAAGAGCAAGCTATGAATACTGTTCATCCCAATGTAGCTGTATTAGTGATGACAGATAGAGAGGGTAATTTGCTTTTGAAACACATTGGAGAAAATAGAGTCCAGAATAGTCAGATAAAAGAAGAGTTGAGGCGAAGAGTAACAGAGAAAAATTTGATATGTTTTAAGCCAAATGAAGAGTTCACCCAAGCAGTAATAGAATCACCAAGCAAAAAGGTATTAGTTAGACGTAAAACAAAAGGATTAGCAGTTTATAGTGTAAATATAGCAGAGAAAAAGATTACTGATTTTCTAGTTTGGATGATGAGATTCAGAGGAGTGGCTACAAAGTATCTACAGAACTATCTAATGTGGTTTGTAGTGATGAATAAATATTTGAAAGCCAACGTAGAATCAGATATTGGGCGACTATTGAACTTGTCATCGCACGACAGATGGGCGTGGGAGCGGTATTTTAGATTAATAAAGTTAAAATATTAAAAATATCATGTAAAGTTTAACAAAAATGTTGTTTTAATATTATACCAACCCTATTTCCCTTTTTCACTTCCCTTTCACCTATATAAGGTTACTATCCCTCTCTTCTCATATGTATTCCCATTTATCAGTGTTATTTTTAGTAAATATACATATAATTGCTCTGGCTCTGGTTTATCATCAAAGGAATTACCATCCCATCCCTCATTCAAATTATTTGTCTCGAAAACTATTCGCCCATTGCGATCAAATATTGTAAAAGAATAATCTTTGGATTTCAAAAATATTCCACTAGGCTTAAAAATTTGATTTTCTATTATTTCACTACTAGGTGTAAAGCCCGTGGGCAAATATATTCTGGGAGGTTGATACAGATCTATCCATAGTGAATGTATGGTATCATAATCATCGAAAGGTGCTGCTAAATATACTGGCCATTCTATTTGATAAGAAAAATGCCCACTGCTTTCTATATCATCATTTGTAGATAAATCATCTGTAAACATTCGTTGAGCATCGGGTAAAGATAAATCCCAAATTGGAATATCATCAATTTTTTTGTGTAATATCTGTTGAGAAGTTGCCACTGATGATGGCATTTTACCTTGCCAAAATAATGTATTTGTAATATCAGAATTGACATTCCCTCCCAGGTAAAGAGTAGATGCTGTATCACTTTGAAAAACTGAATTACCACAGCTGTCAATAGTAGCAATTTTATAAAAAATAGGATATGAAGGAAAATTAGTTAAAAGATCTCTATAGAAATAATCTCCTGAAGTATTCTTTTGTATATCGACAATTTTTTTAAAACTGACCAGAGAATCAGTAGATCTATATATCTCAAAACCTTGCATACTAGCATGTGATGGCGCCTTCCAAGTGATTTCAATGTGATTATTTATAAAATCTACTTTTCTAAATTTTACATATTCTGGTAAAGATGGCTTTTGAAAATTAAAGCACAATTGATTTGAAGATTGAGTAATATTTTCATCAGTAATTGATTGAATAACAATGCACCAATTGCCTTGATTTTCATCTAAATATAAATTAAAAGTATCTTTAGTAGTACTATCTAATTGGATAAAAGGATTTGAATTTTTCGATAAAAAAATTCTATAATTATCTAAATATAAAACTCCTTCTGGATGATTCCATGAAAGAGAAAATATATTATCGCAAATAGACAGGTTACTAGTAACATTTATAGTCTCAATAGCATTAGATAATGGGCTAGTATTACCGCAACTATCTAAAGCAGCGACTCTATATTGTTCTGCTACATTACTAGCAGTAGAATTAGAATTTTCAAAATAAGTAGAACCATAGACTGTATCAATAGGAGTCCAAAAACCAGATTCATATTTATAGATTATATAAGCTATCACATCAGCAGAATTAGAAGCTCGCCATCCCAAAGCAGCATGTCCATTTGCTAATACTGTTACTGAATCTAACCATGGAGATTGTGGTGGCATTACATTACGCAATAATGCTTCATCAATATTTGATATAGAAATACAGCCACTGAGATCTTGTTGCAAAATCTTATATGCAATAGTATCGGAACAATGATAAATAGTATCTACATAATTATTATTAGTCTCGAAATCAATTAATGTCCAAGAACCTAATGGATATTTTCTATAAATTTCAAAATCTGACGAAGTTGTTAATCTAGGAATATGAAGTTCATTCCATGATAATAAAGCTGTGCCATTAAGTGGATCTGTTAAAACTAAATATATTGTAGATAAAGTATCTGAATTACTTGTATTGGTAATAGGTGAACCATATTTAGCTCGTAAATAATAATAAACTTTATGTAAATTAGCTTGTGCAGATATATGAGTGTAGCTAGTAACTGAAATATCATTTATAGTAGTTATTAATGAATAAGGTCCATTTATATTATTAGATGAAAAAATTTCATATGCTACAAAATCTCCATTAGGATCATTACTAGCCAACCAGGTGATAGTAACGTCTCCATTATTTAATACTTCTAAACATCGTAGCTCTGGTACACTTACTTGTCCATGTAAAAAATATTGTAAAAAAATTAAAATATAAAAAAAATTTTTTTGCTTCATTTATTTAACTTTCTTTCTCTCCCACACTCTATCTTTTAACAAAATCTGCATAATTATCTATTTATTCAATATAGCTTCCTTTTGCTCATTCTCCTCATCACTTATCACCAAGTCTCCCCGTCTCCAAGTCACTTCGTTTCTACCTTTCCAGCAGTTACCACAATCATTTTTTCCCAAGGAACATATTCCTTAAATTTTTCTCTAATATCCTTTTCATTAGCATTTTTAATAACGTAAAAAAGATTTTTATAGTATGAATCCACAGATACACCTAAATCACTCATTTTTAATTGATTTTTTATAATATTAAAAGCGCCGTCAAAGGCAAATAAGCTTGTTCCCATCATATAATTTCTCACTCTATTCAGCTCTTCATCACGTATAGGTTCATTAATAAACTTTTCATATTCTGTTCTAATCTCATTAATAGCAAAATTAGTCTGGTCAGCTTTAACCTCTGCCGCTATGCTCCATACAGACTGATATTTAAAATGATTAGTTCTAGAAAATATGCCATATGTAAGGCCTTTTTCTTCTCTAATATTTTTATTTAGTCTACTACCGAAATACCCACCAAAAATTGTTTGTCCTATTAGAAAATATGGATAATCTTTCTCTCTCAATGATTTAATCTGGCAACCCATTTTAATAGCAGTTTGTAAAGATGATTTCTTATTAATATGTAAAGATTTCTTATCTGGTTCTTTACTAATTACAGCATAATCTTCGATGTTTAAAACAGGTAACAAATTAAAATGTTCTGCAACTGATCTAACGATTTGATTATCATAATTGCCAGCTAATCCCCATAAAGATTGCGAAAAATCAAAATATTTTTTGGCAAAATTTAATAAATTTTTTCTTTGAGTTAAAAATATATCAGAATATTTAATATATCTACCATATGGATGATTAGCACCAAAAAGCAATTTATAAAAATTTTTATTAGCAATAGATTCTACTTTTTTATTTTCAATCTTTAAAATACCCAAAGTTTCTTGCTTTTGCAGTAGTAATTCTTTTTTAGGATAAATAGCATCTGTTAAAAGCTCAAATAATAAATCAATGGCTTGCAAAAAGAAATCTTTTAAAGCAACCAAAGAAATATTCACTGAATCTGGGGTCACAGAAATATCTAATGATGCTCCATAATAATTTAATTCTTCAGCTATTTGTATTGAACTTTTTTTATTAGTACCTGCTTTTATCATTTCCCAAGCAAATTTGCCAACTACAGGATTTGTCGCATATTTATAACCACAAGGTACCGTGATATATAGAGAAACTAAATCTGTACGCTGCGTAGAATATGTATAAAGCTTTGTCTTATTATTTAGAGAAAATTCTTCAACACAAGGAATTTCAGGCTCTTTAGGGATAATAACATTAGGTCTCATAATTAATCATTTTTTTAAATAATTTAAAACAAAAGCTCTATCTGGGTTCAATATTCTATCTGCCAAACTCATTATATCTTCTTTAGTGATAGAGCGATAAATATCATAATTTTCAAATAAAAGTTCTGCTTTTGACAATGCTTCATAAAAAGAAAGTTCAAATCCTACCTTTTGTAAATCATAAATATCCATTGATAAAGAGCTCAGATACATATTTTTTACCTTTTCGAGTTCTCTATCGGTGATAGGTTTTTTATTAAAATTAACTAATTCATCCCATAGAGCAGCTTCTGCTTTGCTAACGTCTACAGAAGGTTTTACAATGCCACTGATAATCATTAGCCCAGGATCTACGCTCCCCATTATACTCGCATCTACAGAAATAAATAATTTTTTTTCTTTCACCAATGAAGTATACAAACGCGATGAATTATCATTTCCTAAAATATCAGACAAGATATCATAAGTAGAATATTCTGGAGATAATCTACCAGGCATAGCAAATGCGATAACAATAAGATTTAAAGGAACATCACGTTTTACAATTTTTTTTACTTGATGTTTGATAGGTGGATCTAAAGGATAATTACGTTCACTTATTAGATTAGATGAAATGTTTTCGAAATATTTTTTTATTAAATCTTCAATATTTTCATTAAATTTTCCACTAATAGCTAAAATAGCATTATTAGGTTGATACCATTTATCATAGAAACTTTGTACATCTTCGATGGTTGCTTTTTCAATGTGTTCAGGTGATAATCCTATTGTAGGCCATCTATAAGGATGTTTAGTATAACATAAATCTGATAAAATATGAAATAAATCTCCATAAGGTTGATTGAGATGCGTTTCTTTGAACTCTTCTATTACAACATTTTTTTGAATATTAAGACTTTTTTCATTAATGTTTAGATGACGCATTCTATCACTTTCTAACCACAAAGCTAACTCTACATTATCAGCTGGTAATTCGATGAAATAATCTGTATAATCCTGTGTAGTAAAAGCATTATTAACTCCACCTGCACTTTCTACCTCATTATCAAAAGACGGAGCTTGCTCACTGCCAGCAAACATCAGGTGTTCAAATAAATGAGCAAAACCAGTTTTGTCAGATTCCTCGTCTCTAGATCCTACAAAATAAAACATATTAACACATACTAAAGATGTGTCTTTAACTGGATAAAGTATATATCTAAGCCCATTAGATAAAAATCCTTTTTTAAAAGCTTGATTTAGCATAATCTAAAAATAAAATAATATACAAAATTAACAAAAAAGATATAAAAATATATTAAAAACAAAAAGGAGATAAAAAGTATCTCCTTTTTGATCGGAGCGGTCCGACTTGAACGGACGACCCCTTGCACCCCATGCAAGTGCGCTAGCCAACTGCGCTACGCCCCGTAAAGTAATTTTCCGATATTAGTAGCGGGAACGAGAGTTGAACTCGTGACCTACGGGTTATGAATCCGTCGCTCTAACCACCTGAGCTATCCCGCCAGAATAATTTTTGCAAAAATAATAATTTTTTTATAATAAAAATCATATCGTTATTCTTAATATTTTTTTGAATTTACATTAATTATTAACTTTATTAGATCCATTCTAAATTTTATAATAATAAATTGTGTGATATTTTTATTAATCTAAATAATATTTTTATAAATTTGAAAAAAATTATGAAGAAAATTTTAATTTTATTATTTATTTTAGTATTTTCGATTTCATTTTTTGGTTGTAACAAGGATGAATCATATGCTGATTGCGACAAAGAAATACAAGAGGTGTTAGCTCAATATGGAGAACCAACTTTCGAACAGCACGCCACTAGTGAAAATACATCAACTTCACAATATGTGTTTGGTAAATTATTCTCTGATACATTAATTTCATATACTTTTACTTGGGGAAAAGGATACAAAGAATGCCAATTAGTTGTAGAGACTCAATATTCCAATTTAAATTAATTTTCTTAAATTATTCATTATGATTATTTTTGCTAAAAATAATCATAATGAGCGTAAAAAACTATATAATAGCTTTCAGACCATGGTCATTAGTAGCCTCTACTATCCCAGTATTAATCACAATTACGTATATTTATTTCATTAAAACAGAGTATTCCTTAGATATTAATTTAATAAATGGATTTTTGGCATTTATAGGAGCGGGCATTTTCCAAGCTAGTAGTAACATTATAAATGATTATATAGATTATAAACATCATGTAGATAAACCAGAATCTCTGGGTGGCGGTCGTATGTTAGTAGAAGGATATATAAAACCACGTTCATTTATTATTTATGGTTATTGCTTACTATTGGTCGGTATAGCTTTGGGCATTTTTCTAACTTTTAGATCAGGCCTCCATTTGCTATGGATAGGTGCCATAGGTGTTTTTTTTACAATATTTTATACAAAATTTAAATATATTTCATTAGGCGATTTAGTTATTTTCATTATTTATGGTCCATTAATCGGATTAGGTACAGCATATGTAATGACTAATCAACTAATATTTGATGCTCTGCTTATTAATATTCCCATTGCATTAATAGTCGTTGACATATTGAACTCTAATAATACTAGAGATATGATTTTTGATAAAAAAGCTAAAATAAAAACACCCGCTATGAGATTAGGACTAGAACGTGCTAAAACATATTATATGGTTTTAATAATTGCTGCATACCTATTTACAGTACTTTTAATATTCCTAAACCTTTTGCATCCGCTTTGTTTAATAGTATTATTATCATTACCTGTAGCTATTCGTAATATAAATATTATGAATAAAGTTACTTTAGATACCTTAGAAGACATCACTCATTTAGATGCTAGGACATCAGAACTTGTGATAGCTTTTGGTGTTTTATTATCAATAGCTAATTTCATAGCTGCCAAATTAATAATATAAATAAAACATCAATATTTTCTTCAAAATTACTAGCAACTCGTAAAACTTTGTTTTTTCATTTTCAAAGTATTACAATTCTAAAAATTTTATCTTATTTATAATTGTGCCATTATGTCATATATTTGAATTATTTCTATATAAATATCAAAAAATTAATTAAGTACATTTGTAAAGTTATAATATACTTTTATCCTCATGCGATTCATTAATATAAATATTAATGAATTTTTAGCATAATAATACTAGTGGACTAAAAATTGCTATAATAAAATTAATTAAAAGGAGAATAAAATATGAATTTAAATGATTTTACAGTAAAAGCTCAAGGTATAATACAAGATGCATTTCAGCTAGCTTTTGAGAAAAAGCATCAAGCAGTAGAGGATGTGCATATTTTGTATTCATTGCTTAAAAATGATGAAGATATTAGTCCATTTTTATTAAAAAAAATAGGTATCACTCCATCACAGATTATATCAAGGGTAGAAGATGAAATTAATAAATTGCCTAAAGTAGAAGGAAGTGAACAATATTTATCTAGCTCAGCAACTAAAGCATTACAGCAGGCTATTACAGAGATGAAACAGTTAAAAGATGACTTTGTTGCCGTAGAACACATATTACTAGGTCTTTTACAAAGTGGATCTACTGCAGAACGTATTTTAAAAAGTATGGGTGCCACACGTAAAGATCTTTTAATTGCTATACAAGATTTACGAAAAGGTAGCAAAGTAACTTCTCAAAGTGGTGATGAAAACTACAATGCTCTCAATAAATATGCACGAAATCTTAATGATCTAGCAGCAAAAGGCAAATTAGATCCAGTGATAGGTAGAGATGAAGAGATTAGACGTATTCTGCAAATTCTGAATCGTAGAACTAAAAATAATCCAATACTAATCGGTGAGGCAGGTGTCGGTAAAACTGCAATTGTAGAAGGATTAGCAAACCGAATAGTTAATGGTGATGTGCCAGACAATCTAAAAGATAAAATTGTTTACTCTTTAGATATGGGAGCTCTGATAGCTGGAGCAAAGTATCAAGGAGAATTTGAAGAGCGTTTAAAAGCAGTTATCAAAGAAGTAGTAGAAAGTGACGGAAGAATAATTCTATTTATTGATGAAATACATACTTTAGTTGGTGCTGGAGCTACTCAAAGTGCAATGGATGCTGCTAATATTCTAAAACCAGCATTGGCACGTGGAGAGCTAAGAGCAATAGGTGCTACAACTCTTGCAGAATATCAAAAATATTTCGAAAAGGATAAAGCCTTAGAAAGAAGATTTCAACCAGTTTTAGTAGATGAACCTTCTCCAGAAGATAGTATAAGCATTTTGCGTGGACTAAAAGAAAGATACGAAAACCACCATCAAGTGCGAATACGTGATGAAGCTATTATAGCAGCTGTAGAGCTTTCTCATAGATATATTTCTGATAGACACTTACCTGATAAAGCTATCGACCTAATAGACGAAGCTGCTGCTCGTATCAGATTAGAAATGAACTCTATGCCAGAGGAAATGGACGAACTTAATAGACGCATTAGACAATTAGAGATAGAACGAGAAGCTATAAAACTAGAAAATGAACCTAGTAAATTACAAACTATTGAAAAAGAACTTGCTGATCTCAATGAACAATTTAATACACTTAAAGCAAAATGGATGCAAGAAAAAGAAATAATAGAGCAAATACAACAAAATAAACAAAAAATAGAAAATCTAAAATTAGAAGCAGAACATGCTGAACGCTCTGCAGACTATGGTCGTGTAGCTGAAATAAGGTATGGACTTTTGAGAGAAGCTGATGAAAATATTAAGCTTTTAGAACAAAAACTAAAAGAAATTCAAGGAGATAAACCACTTATCTATCTAGAAGTTAATGCAGAACATATTGCTGAAATAGTTGCTAAATGGACAGGCATCCCAGTGACACGACTTTTACAAAGTGAAAAAGAAAAATTGTTAAATTTAGAAAATGAACTACACAAAAGAATTGTTGGCCAAGATAATGCTATCGAAGCTGTTGCTAATGCTATTCGTCGCAGTAGAAGTGGACTAAGTGACCCCAATAAGCCTATTGGTTCTTTTCTGTTCTTGGGTTCTACTGGTGTAGGTAAAACAGAGCTAGCTCGTGCTTTAGCTGAGTTACTATTTAATGATGAAAATAATATGGTTAGAATTGATATGTCAGAATATCAAGAGCCACACAGTGTTTCTAGATTGATAGGTGCACCTCCAGGCTATGTGGGTTATGATGAAAGTGGACAATTGACTGAGGCTGTACGTAGAAAGCCATATAGTGTAGTTTTATTGGATGAAATAGAAAAAGCTCATCGAGATGTTTTTAATATACTTCTACAAGTACTCGAAGATGGTAGATTGACAGATAACAAAGGTAGAACTGTAAATTTCAAAAATACTATAATTATTATGACATCTAACCTGGGTGCTGACATCATAAGAGAAAATTTTGATAATATGCTACCAGGTGAAGAAAATAGAACTTTCGAAAGAACTCAATATGAAATTTTAGAATTACTTCGCAAAACTATGAGACCAGAATTTTTAAATAGAATTGATGAAATTGTAGTTTTCAAACCTCTAAACAGAAATGAAATAAAAGCTATTGTGAGAATGCAACTAAATAAAGTCAATGAGATGTTAACAAAAAATGGATATACATTTGTATACACAGAAGAAGCTGTAGAACACATTGCAGATGAGGGTTATGATCCATTAATGGGTGCTCGTCCTATAAAAAGAGTAATCCAAAAATATGTTATTAACGAATTATCTAAAATGATAATAGCTGAAAAAATCAAAAATGACACTCCAATAGTTCTAGATGTCATAGATAATGATTATGTATTTTATAACAAAACTATAAATAATAACTAATTTTTCTAAAAATTTTTATTTCAATAAAATTGGTGCATTTTTTTAATTAAAATGCACCAATTATTTTTATTTTTTACTTAAATTTGTAAAAAAATGATTGTAATAGGTTTAACTGGTACACTAGGAGCAGGTAAAGATACAGTAGTTAATTACCTTATAAAAAATGAAGATTTCCAACACTTAAGTGTTCGCAAATTTTTAATAAAAGAATTGCAAAAACGTAATTTGCCAATAAATAGAGATACCATGAGAAAATTAGCTAATGAGCTAAGAGAGAAATATGGCACTGCGTACATTGTAGAAAAATTATATACAGAAGCTCTTAAATCTAATAAAAATGCTATTATCGAAAGCATAAGGTCTATAGGAGAAGTAGAAACATTAAAAAGTAAAAAAAATTTTTTCTTAATAGCAATAGATGCAGATCCTAAAATCAGATATTCACGCATACAACAACGTGGTTCAGAGACTGATAATGTGGATTATGCCACTTTCATTGCACAAGAAAATGAAGAAATGCAAAATGATGATCCCAATAAACAAAACATAATTAAATGTATGGAACTAGCTGATTATTATATTGAAAATAATGGCACTTATCAGCAATTATATGATCAAATATCTATAGTTTTAAAAGAAATAAAATCAAAAGTAAATAGTAAAGAAAAAGGTCAGATATATCATAGACCTAGCTGGGATGAGTATTTCATCGAAATAATGAATACTGTAGCTACGAGAGCTACTTGTGATAGAGGTAGAGCTGGATGCGTCATTGTAAAAGATAAAAGGATACTTGTAACTGGATACGTAGGTGCACCAAGTGGCTTGCCACATTGTGATGAGGTTGGTCATCTTTTTAAAAAAGTAATTCACGAGGATGGTTCTATTACTCAACATTGCGTTAGAACAGTTCATGCAGAACAAAATGCCATAGCTCAAGCAGCTAGATTTGGGATATCTCTCGATGACTCCACTCTATATGTGAAAATGACACCTTGCCGATCTTGTGCTATGCTTATAATTAATAGTGGCATTAAGCGTGTAGTATGCGAATATCGATATCATGCTGGTAAAGAAAGCGAAGCCCTTTTTAATCAAGCTAATATACAACTTGATTTTATCAATGATGAAATTCTATCATATCAAAATCAAAAATTAGATTCTGAACAAAATAAGGATTAATTTAATTTTTTTGTATCAAAAGTATTCCATCTCCTATAGGTAAAGTTATTTGCTTTATTTGTTTAGGATACAAAAATTGTAATTCATCGACTTTATTTTTTAGTTCCTGGATATTAAGCGTTTTTTTATCTTTTGACTGTTTTTCTAATTTCCCATACCAATTAATATTATCAAAAATCATTATGCCATCATTATTTAAGATTTCAAAACATATATCTAAGTAACTAGGATAATTTATTTTATCAGCATCTACATAAATTATATCAAAATTTTCTTTAAAATTAGGCAAAATATTCAATGCTTCATCAAAAAAAACTTTAATTTTATTTTTAACATCAGCCAATGCTATGTGCTCATTAATCAATTCAGCATATTCTTTATGTTTTTCTATTGTATAAATGAGAGCCTCTGCATCAGTACTTTTAGCAAATAATATAGAAGTAAAAGCAGTGAAGGTGCCAATTTCCAATATTTTTTTTATATTTTTACTTTTAGCTAATAAATATAAAAATTCTGCAGTATATGGATGGGTTAACATCTGAGGATAAGCAGTTTTAATCCATGTATTTCTAATAATTTCATAAAAAATAGGATCATTCAAAAAGCCCAACTCTCTATTTTCTAATAGAGAAAAAAATTCATCATTTATCATGGTTCTATAACGCGTTTATTGTGGGTAAATTATTTTACCACAAAGGGCACCAAGATATTACACAAAGTTCACAAAGTGACATTTTTAAACTTTTTAATTCTATAATTCTCTGTGTTCTTTGTGCATTCTTTGAGAACTCTGTGGTTAACATTTAACTGTTCAATAATAAAAAAATTATTTTTTTTACAATTACTCTTTTTTAATCTTTACACATATAAAACGTTATAGAACCATCATCATATTAAAATAATATAGATTAAAGCAATAAGAAATTTATTAGAAAATAAATTAAGATAATAATTCTTCAGTAACTAAATCATCAATGAAATCATTAAAATTATTTAAAATTTCATTTTCGTTAAACATATTGATAACTGGTATATCAAGAGATTTAGAAAATTCAACTAGCTCTGGATTAACGTTTTCATTTAAAATCATTGCTGCATCACTATGCATCAATGCATCTTTCATCAGATTAATATAATTGCTTTTTTTAGAAATATTCGGGAATAAATCAGCAGATAAATCATCAAATAATAATTTATCTAGGAAATTATCAGATAAAGATTCATTAAATTCATCATTATGAATAGCAAGGACGATTTTTGCATCGCTAAACAATGGATGTTTAGAATAAACAAATTTAACCATCGGAGCAAGTAGAGCACTCATCCAACCATGCAAAACAACTATATTAGGAGACCAACCTAATTTTTTAATACTTTCTGCTACACTTCTTGTAAAAAAAATAGCTCTTTCGCCATTATCATTAAAAAATGAATTATTATCGTCTCTTAAAGTAAATTTTCTTTGAAAAAAGTCAGGATTTTCTATAAAATAAACTTGAATGCTAGTATTAGGCATACGAGCTACTTTAATAATTAAAATATGATCATTATTTTCTATGATAATATTAATACCTGATAACCTTATTACCTCGTGTAAATTATATCTTCTTTCATTGATACAACCATATCTAGGCATAAAAACTCTAACATCTTTTCCATTTTTTTCTGCATTTTCTGGTAATAATCTACTAATTTTGGATAATTCATTTTCTTTTACAAAAGGAAAAATTTCTTGACTTACAAATAACACTCTTGTTTTTTCCATTATTATATAATTTTTTTATAATTTTATTAATAAAATAACTTTACTACAAAGATACAAAATTTTTTTGAATTGAGAATTTAAAAATAATCATTGTTGTCCGATAAAAAATTTTTAAGAAAAGGAGTTAAAAAACTTTCATAATATATAGTATTTTTGTTTAAATAACACAATACTATATATTATGAGCAAAAGTAGTCATTTTTTTGGACAATCTGTTTTCGGACAGCTGATTTGCTTAATAGATAATTCAATAATCATTAATTCTACAAAAAAGTATGGTTCAGATAGATATGTAAAACGATTTACTACCAAGGACCATTTAATAAGTATGCTATTTTGTACGTTTGCCAAGTGTACATCACTTCGTGAAATATCAGGAGCAATGCTTGGATTATCAGGCAAAACACAACATTTTCAGTTAAAACATATTCCATATAAAAGCACGCTTGCTGACGCAAATAAAAGAAGAACGAGCGATGTTTTTGGAGATATTTATTATTCACTTTTGAGGCGATATAAAAATTATATTTCGGACAGCCGAATTAAAGCTGTGATAAACAAGCAAATAGAGATATTTGATAGTACAACCATCAGTCTTTTTCAAGATATTTTAAAATGCGTTGGACGAAAACCCAATAATGGAAAACGCAAAGGAGGAATAAAAGCACATGCCATAATAAATGTTGATGAAAAAGTTCCTAAAATGGTTTGGTTCACACATTCGGCAAGACACGACCATTTTTTGCTTGATAAATTGGAACTCAATGCTAACACAATTTATGTATTCGACAAAGGATATAATGATTATAAAGCCTTTAAAAAATTTGTCGAAAATCAAACAGGATTTGTAACGCGACTTAAAGATAATGCTGTCTATGATACAGTTTTGGACAAAGAAATTGACGAAAATATTCACAGCGGTGTTTTGGAAGATAAAATAATAGAATTAGAAGTAAAAGAACAAAATCAAATTTCAAAGATAAAATTAAGAAAAATAGTCTTTTATGATAGAACATTGAAACGTAGGTTTGAATTTTTAACAAATCTATTTGAAATGCGTCCTGATTTAGTTTCAGCCATTTACAAGCTAAGATGGCAAATCGAGACACTATTCAAACAACTCAAACAAAACTTTCCATTAAAATATTTTTTAGGAGATAATGAAAATGCTATAAAAATACAGATATATTGTGCATTAATAGCAAACTTACTAATGACAGTTATCCAAAAACAGCTAAAACGAAAATGGGCATTTTCTAATTTGGTAAGTTTTTGTAGAATACATCTTTTTAACTATATTCACCTAATGCAATTTTTAGAAATGCCTAATAAAGACTGGCTAAAATCACAAATTCAAATAGAACAACTAACTTTATTTTAGGGGGGCTTACTTTTAAAAAAAGCAAATTTTTAAAAAATATCTTATTAATAATCAATGTATTAGATTTTATTATTATCTATTTTTTATTTTTATCGGACAACAATGAAAAATAATATATAACTATTTAAAAATCAATTTTATTATTTAATAAAAATATTATAAATTTGTTTTAATATTTATTGCAAATAATAATTTTCTGTTATTTTTGCAATTAAGAAATTAAAAATTATGAAAACATTTGTTTTTAGTGTAAAAAGTCCTAAAGTAGAAGATTTCGAAATAATAATAGAAATATTAGCTAATCAGACATTTGAAGATTTTTTTAATTCCCTCAAACAAGCAATAGGCTTTAACGATAATGAATTATCTTCCTTCTATCTATGTAATAGCGTTTGGAAACCCCTAAAAGAAATAGTATTGATAGATATGGGACAAGAAAACAACGATGAAGACAAAGCATTAATAATGTCTAAAACTAAAATTAATATTATAGAAGATCCACATCAAAAATTACTTTTTGTTTATGATTATTTAAAAAATCATGAATTTAATATTGAATTAATAAAAATCAAAGATAGTGAACCTACTATCAAATACCCTCATATTGTCAAAAAAATCGGGAAATATATGGAAACAATTACACCCCCTATACCATCATCTATTTTAATAAACGAACAAATAGCAGAAGAAACTCCCGACGAAGACGAAGATGAAAATGAAGAAATGATAGAAGTCATTGATGAATCAACTAATGAGGTAGATGTTAATGAAGATATAGTATCAAAAGAAGATGAAATGGAAGAACATTTTTATGAAGACATGGCAGATATGGATTTCGATGAAAATGAAGAAGAAAGACCTATAGATGATGATGATATATTGATATAAAATCCTATAAAAATGAATTTATTAGAAATATTTGATAAAGAAGCAAAAAACAAAAATATCTTAATCATTGGCGATATAATGCTAGATAGATACATATGGGGCGATGTAGTACGTATATCACCTGAGGCACCAGTACCAGTAGTTAATGTAACAAAAATAGAAAACCGTCTAGGAGGTTCTGCAAATGTAGCATTAAACATTCAATCATTAGGTGCTAATCCATTATTGATAGGAGTTATAGGAAATGATACTAGTGGCAATGAGTTTATAAAACTGATGAAATCTCAAAAAATGAATGCGGAAGGTCTGATAACAACATCAGATCGACAAACTATTACAAAAACTCGTATTATGGGTAATAGCATACAAATGTTACGAGTAGATGAAGAAAATAATAAAAATTTGCCAGATGCACTGAGACAACAAGTACTTTTGCGAATCACAAATTTATTAGAAAAATATAAAATAGATGCAATAATATTTCAAGATTATGACAAGGGGGTAATAGATGCTCTACTAATAAAACATATAGTACAATTAGCTAAAACATATAATATACCTGTATGTGTAGATCCTAAAAAAAGGAATTTCAATAACTATAATGACGTTACACTATTTAAACCAAACTTAAAAGAATTTAGAGAAGGTATAAACTGGAATGATGAAATATTTAATATGAATACGCTTTTTGACAAAATTCACCAATTTAGAGAAGAAAAAAATATTAAATATGTAATGGTAACATTAGGCGACAAAGGATTAATATTAGCAAAGACAAATACAAGCAATAATTTATATTCAACGATAAATATTACACCACCTAAAGTAAGACAAGTAAGAGATGTGTCTGGAGCTGGCGACACAGTAATAAGTGTAAGCACATTAGGACTAGCTATAGGCTTAGATATAGAATTTGTATCAGAATTGAGTAATTTGGCAGGAGGGATAGTATGCGAATATGTAGGGGTAGTGCCAATAAATAAGAAGCAATTAATAGAAGAGGCGAAAATTTATTTAAAGAATAATGATAAATAGGATATAAAAAGATAGCCTTTGGCTATCTTTTTATATAAAGAAAAATTTATGTTTAACTTTTCATGTTAAAAATTTTATTAATTTTGTAAAAAATAAAAATTATGAAATATACAGCTGAAAACATAGAAAAAATACTGGCTCTAACAAAAGAGGGCAAACGTGAATTCCTAGATAATCTCCACGAATTTCTCAATGAGAATAGATTGACAGCTCTAGACTATCAAAGAATCAAAATATTATCAACTGCTCCCATTTGTCCTAGATGCGATTGCGAATATGTAACTAAAGCTGGTATGAGTGATGGCAGACAAGTGTATAAATGCAAAAAATGTGGGTATAGATTCAGAGAAACTGCAAAATCACTTGTCTATTATTCTCATAAATACTATCTTTTAATGAATTATATAAAATGCATGCTTGAGGGTAAAAGCCTCAGAGCCTGCGCAAAAGAAGTTGGTATAAGTTTACCAACAAGTTTCAAATGGAGACATAAAATCTTATCTGCCATTCAAGGATTAGAAGGAGGAATTAGTTTCTCTGGAATAACAGAAGTTGACGAGTTATTAATGCAATATTCAGAAAAAGGCCGCAAATTTAAAACTGTAGAAGAAAAAGAGCAAGCTATAAATACTGTCCATCCTAATGTTGCTGTATTGGTAATGACAGATAGGGAAGGTAATTTGCTTTTCAAACAGACTGGAAAGAATAGAGTCCAGAACAGTCAGATAAAAGAAGAGTTAAAGCGAAGAGTGTCAGATAAAAATTTGATATGTTTTAAGCCAAATGAAGAGTTCACCCAAGCAGTGATAGAAACACCAAGCAAAAAGGTATTAGTTAGACGTAAAACAAGACGTAAAACAAAAGGATTAGCAGTTTATAGCGTAAACATAGTAGAGAAAAAAATAACTAATTTTTTGGTTTGGATGATGAGATTCAGAGGAGTGGCTACAAAGTATTTACAGAACTACCTTATGTGGTTTGTAGTGATGAATAAGTACTTGAAAGATGACGTAGAGTCAGATATTGGACGACTATTGAACTTGTCATCACACGATAGATGGGCATGGGAGCGGTATTTTAGATTGATAAAGTTAAAATATTTAAATATCATGTAAAGTTAAACAAAAATATAATTTTTTAAATTCCTACCCCTTCCTTATTTCTTTATCTATTCTGACTTCCTTCAAATTTAATGTGTTCATCACATTCACCTTTAACCCTTTCACATACGGTTGTATCAACCTTATTGATACATCATAATATAATGGTACTACTGGCATCTCTTCTATTAGTATTTCATTCATTTCTTTTATTATTTCATATTTCGTATTATCAGATGTCTTCAATAGTTTTTCATACAAATTATCAAATGTCAAATTTTGAAATCTTGTATAATTAGGCCCATTAGGTGGTATGTTTTTGCTATAAAATACTGCAAAATAATTTTCTGCTTCAGGGTAATCTGCTATCCAGCTTCCTCTGAAAAAATTAGCTTGTCCTTTATACATTAAGTCTCTCAAAGTAGCTGGTGGTATTACTTCTATATTAATTTCTAATCCTATCTTTGTTAATTGGTTTTGAATAAATTCTGCTAAATCTATATATGTATCATTGGTTAAAAGTGTAATCTTATCTTTATTTTCACTATTCAAATATCCAGATTTTATCAACAATTGTTTTGCTTTTTGGGGATTGTACTCTAAGTATTTTGTGTCGCTATCTGATGGATTTAGTATTGGAGGAATAAAGCCTTGTAATGATGGATATCCCAAACTATTTCTAAGATATTTCATCATTGAAGCTCTATCTATTCCTAGCGATATGGCTTTTCTTAATTCTTTATTATTAAATGGGGAGTCTTCATTAATTAAAAAGCCCAAATATTCAGTATTTAGGAATAAGCTTTTTTGAAATATATATTTGTCTTTATATTCTTCTTTTAGTTCACCATCTCTTGTTAATAATATGTCTTTGAATGATGGGTCTATTCCAGATAAAAAATCGAATTTTCCTAGCATAAAGTCCATAAATGCTACTTGTTTATCTTTAATAAATGAGATAGATATCCCATCTAAATATGGTAGTTTATTTCCATAATCGTCTTGTTCAAAATAATTAACGTTTTTTGCTAATATTAGTTTGACGTCTTTTTTCCAATATTTGTATACAAATGGTCCAGTTCCTATAGGGTGTCTAGAAAATTCATCACCATATTTTTCTATTGCTTCTTGAGGTATAATGCTGCAATATGGCATGGCAAGTATAGAGAGAAATGATGTAAATGGTTCAGCTAAATGTATTATTAATGTAGTGTCATTGGGAGCTTCTATCCACAATTTATTATCTTTTATTGCTACTGAGTTTAGAATCCATCTACCAGGAGATGCTGTCTCATCTGATACTAATCTCTGTAAGCTATATTTTACATCTTGTGCTATTAGCTTTCTAGTACTATCTTTGAAACATATGTCTTTGTGAAAATATACATCATTTCTTAAATAAAATGTATATGTGCATAGATCTTCAGATATTTCCCATGATTTAGCTATGCTTGGTATTATTCGTAATGAATCATCTAAGCTAACTAATGTATTGTACAATTGTTGTATCACCCATATATGTGCTTGATCTCTAGCAAATGCTGGATCTAAAGAATATATACCAGAAGGTTGATTATAATGAAATATTTGTTTGCTTTGTAGATTTTCATTACTAGCATTTTTACAACTTTCTACTAATATCAGCATAGTAATTAATACACTGATTATTAATAAATTATATAATCTTAAATGTTTATATTTTACAAAATTATTTTTTTTCATTTATTATAATTCTTTTAAAATCCTATACTAATTTTGAGATGTAATCTAGTATCAGCTATATCCCAGATGTTTTTAGGTTCTTTTGGTACAGCTAATGCTGTCCATATCCATCCTATGCGTGTTTTTAGTTGAAAAGCAATGCCAGCACTTTGATAATTTCCCCATTGTAATTGATATCTCTGCACTCTTGCAAATTGATAAAAAAATCTAAAATATGTATTTTCATTACCACTTAGAGCAAGGCCAGACTCTATTTTATATAGTTGCAATGCTGGTATTCTCTCCTCTTCTATTCCTAAAATATCATTGATACCACCTATTAACAAAGCTTGATTTTTCAAAATAGTTTTATTAGAGTATACACCTCTTTGTACTATATTGAAATATAGAGATATGTTTTTATGTATTGGAATAAATTTAATAGCATCCAAATAAGTTTCAGTAAATAATTGATTTATTTTATTTTCATTTTCTGAATCATTATTTGTCGCACTATTTCCTAAATTTGTTTGTATTGATATTTTAAAACCTTTGTGAGGGTTATTCATATTATCTAATTTCGAATATTGTCCACCCAAGTTTAGATATGTGTATTTATAATCATTATAAATGATGCTGTCAGCATGTTCAAATGCTGTTGATTGCCTTTGTCCTGCACCGAAAAATATTTCTTTTTGTTGAGTTTTATCTGTACTATAGAAATTTAGTATTTCTTCAGTATAGCCATAGGTAGTATCTTGCACTCTCATTTTGAATGCACCACTAATGGATAATGGTAATCCTGCTATGTATGGCACTCCAAGATTTATATTTACATTTTGATAATTATTACCTAGATTTATAAATATATTCCATCTTTCGCCCCATCCGACTAAATTTGTAAAATCACCTCTAATGTAACCATTAAATTGCCAATTTTTTAATCCAGAGTTTAATTTAGCAAAACCTAACATCCCTTCTATATTATTTTTTGGTTTTATTTTAATATTTAGATGTAATGTAGCAGTGCTATCATTGAGTAATTCTATCATTGGTTGGTCTGATAAATAAATAAAATCAAATAGTAATTTATTTGTTTCTAATAATAATATCTCTCTACTTAAAGGTTCAGACAAATTTATATTTAGCATCCTTAATAGTCTTTTTTCTTTCAATGGAGGTGGAGTATCCCATTTTACAGATATTATGTCTATTTTTTTATTTTTATTTAATGTAGCATTAATAATTACATTTTTTGCATTAATGCTATCTATAGAGAATGTAAGTTCTGCTAATAAATATCCATCTTCCCAATATGGAGCAAGTATTTGACTAATTACTTCATTTTTTTGTCCAGCATTCCATTTTTGTAACTGCTCTTTTGATATGTTTAATTCTTCATTAGATAATTTTATTTTACCGTCCCAAACAATTGAATAACCTTGTTTTTCTATATTGTCTAACCATTGCAATGTAGCATTAATTGAAGTATCTAATGTTAAAAATTGTGTAAAAGCAAGTATTGGAATCTGAAAAACAAATTCCAAAAAAATTAATTTAAATCTTCCCATTTTATAGGGTCTATACTATTAGCTATTAGATATTGATTAGCTTTAGAGAAATGATGACAACCAAAAAAACCTCTATTAGCACTAAATGGTGATGGATGAGCAGCTTTCAGTATTAGATGTTTTGTATTCTCTATTAGTTTTTCCTTTTCTTGAGCATAAGCACCCCACAGCATAAAAACTAAATGTTCTTTTTTATCCGACAAATTTTTGATAGCTGCATTTGTGAAATTTTCCCATCCTATATTGCGGTGAGATTCTGGGGTATTCTCTCGCACTGTGAGTATAGCATTGAGCAGGAATACTCCCTGTCTAGCCCATCCCGTCAGATCTCCATGATCTGGTGGATTGATATTCAAATCTTCTTTCAATTCTTTGAAAATATTTTGCAAACTTGGTGGCTTTGCTATACCTTTAGGTACTGAAAAGCATAATCCATGAGCTTGTCCATATCCGTGATATGGATCCTGACCTATGATAACTATTTTTACTTTGTCAAAAGGAGTCAGATTAAATGCATTAAATATTAACTGTCCAGGAGGAAAAACTCTATATTTCTTTTTATCTTCTAATAAAAATTTTTTAATTTCTATAAAATATGGTTGTTGAAACTCATCTTTTAACACTTCTAGCCAACTACTCTCTATATGGGGATTTATTTCCATAATTATTAATTTATGCAAATTTAATGAAAAAATATCTTCTTTTTTCAAAAAATTTTTTTATTAAAATAATTTTTGTAACTTTGCAAGCTAAAATTTAAAATTATGTCTAGAGTTTGTCAAATATCAGGAAAAAGGTCTATAGTAGGTAATAAAGTATCTCATTCTAATCGTAAAACCAAACGTCGTTTTTATCCAAATTTACAAACTAAAAAATTTTATTGGCCAGAGGCAGGACGATGGATTACGCTTAAAGTATCTACTAGTGTGATGCGTGATATTAATAAAAAAGGTATTGATGCTGTTATGAGAGAGTCTATTCAATCAGGTAAATTTAGAGATTAATACTTATCAATATTTTTTAAAATTTATTTATTTTTTTAGATATAATCCTTTTATATTATCTCCTATTTTTTGAAGTGAGAGTATTGGATTTTTAGTTTTTACTAAAAATTTTAATATTTTATTATTTTCACCTTCTTCTAAAAAATAGCCTACTCAGCAACATAGATCTAGAATATTATCAGTTGTAGTAAATATTTTACCTGCAAAAATAAAGCCACAATTATTGCATTTAACAAATAATTTTATAAATATTTAGGTAAATATTATAAATCTTATGAATGAGAAATTAAACATTCATTAGGAAAGTTCATTTAATTTTATTTGAAAAATAAAATTAAATAGGTGAAATATAATTTAAATAAAAATCTATCAAATCCCACTCTACTTGCTCTTTATTATTATATTTTTTAATCATACCAATGCGTCTAACGAAATAATATTTTTCATAATCAGCAGTATCAGCAGGATTTTTCATGTATTTAAAAACTTTAATATTTTTATACCACCTTTGACCTACAGCTAAAGAATCAAGATCTTCTACATAATATAAATTATTGTAGTTAAATCCTTTAAATTTATTACTAAAAAACATAGGCCCATAGCCATATTTATTTAATACACATGTTTGATATTTAGGATAAAATTCAGAAGTGCCTATGAATAAAAAATTTGCCTTTTTATTAGTAGAATAAACAAATTCAGAAAAATATTCATAATCATAAGAATCATCATCAGAAGCATATTTTTTTAATTCGCTTCCTATTATTCTACAGGTGTCTAAATCTTCAGAAACAGAATCTATGTAAACCCAATAACTATTAACAGGGAAATAAGTAAAATCTTTTATTTCTTGGTCAAGAGTATATACTGTCCTCTCTTCTTCGCAACTACACATTATAAATACTCCAAAAATAATAAATAATAAAATAGATATTTTTGTTTTCATAATTTATTTTTTTCAAAATTAAATAAATTTTTTAATAAAATTACAAATTTTTAGAAATAATTGTAAAATTAATTATAAAGTCCAATATTTATAATTATTAATTTTACCTCTCAGCACACCTTTGATATCAACTACAATGCCTTTGCCATCATCACATAATAAATGAGATAAACTTTTTTCATCAAAATTTTCATAATTTTTATGTTTAACAGCTAGAACTACAGCATCATATTTTTTATCAGGTTTTTCTTTAAGGTTATAACCATATTCTTTGTAGAATTCATCTGCATCAGCCATATAATCTACTGCATCCACATTTATGCCATAGCTTTTCATTTCTGATATCATATCTACTACTCGAGTATTACGAATATCTGTAACGTTTTCTTTAAAAGTAACACCTAAAATTAGTACATTAGTTTTTAATAAATTTTTACCAGTAGCTATAAGTAATTTTGCAGTTTGTTCTGCTACATAATATCCCATATCATCATTTACTTTTCTACCAGAAAGTATCACCTGAGAATGATAGCGATATTCATAGGCTTTATGAACTAAATAATATGGATCTACGCCTATACAATGTCCACCTACAAGTCCTGGTTCAAATTTTAGAAAATTCCATTTGGTTCCTGCAGCTTCTAAGACATCATAAGTATTTATGTTCATTTTATTAAAAATGATAGACAATTCATTCATTAGAGCTATATTGATATCTCTTTGAGTATTTTCAATTATTTTAGCAGATTCAGCTACTTTAACTGTAGGAGCTCTATGTACACCAGCTTTCACTACCCAGCTATAAATAGTAGCTATTTGATCTAAACTCTCTTGATCGCAGCCAGAGACTACTTTTATAGTATTAGCTAATGTATGATTAGGATCACCGGGATTTATCCTCTCTGGAGAGTAACCAAACTTAAAATCAACGCATCTTTTGAGACCACTAATTTTTTCGATTACAGGTATACAATCTTCTTCTGTAGCGCCTGGGTAAACTGTAGATTCAAAAACTACATAATCACCTTTTTTGATGACTTTGCCAATAGTTTCGCTAGCACTAATCAGCAGACTAAGATCTGGTAAATTGTGCTTATCTACTGGTGTAGGAACTGTAACAATATAAAAGGACGCTTTATGCAAATCCTCATAATTATAAGTAAATTCTATATCACAATTTTCAAACTCTTCTGATGCTAACTCATCACTAGGGTCTATGTGATTTTTTAATAATTCTATTCTGTCTGGTTTAATATCATAGCCTATCACATGTATTTGTTTAGCAAAAGCTAAAGCAATAGGCAAGCCTACATAACCTAACCCAATAACTCCTATAGAAGTTTTTTTAGATTTTAAATCTTCTGATATCATAATTCTTTAATAATTTTTTTTGCAATAGGATGAAGCTCGCCGTGATGAATATTTGGTGTGGCATTACGAATAGAATGTGCTAATTCTATTGATGCACGCACATCCTCGGGAGTGAAACCTCTACCAGCTAAAATTTCTTTATAGCTTTCTGTATGTAACTCTGTGAAGCCCTCAGAGAACTCAAATTCTTCATTATTTAGTAAAATAGAACGATAAGTCCTTTTACCCTCTATAATTGCTTTTTCTGGTAAATCTGATGAGTTAATAGACAGGAACCATCTGACGCGTGCTTTCTCTAATTCTAGATAGCCAGCAGCTCTATCTTTATTATGAAAATGTACATATGAATTTTCTACTTTACCAAAAATCCATAATAACATATCAAAAAAATGAATTCCTATATTAGTAGCTATGCCACCGGACTTAGCATTATCACCTTTCCATGAATAATAATACCAATTACCACGAGAAGTGATGTAGGTAAGATCTATATCTACTTTATGATCATTAGCAGAGCTATCGATTTGTTTTTTTAATTCTTTGATTTTATCATGTAATCGCAGTTGTAGAATGGTATTAATCTTAAAGCCTGTTTCCTTTTCTATTACTTGTAAGGCATCTATATTCCATGGATTGAGTACAAGAGGTTTCTCGCAAATTGCATTTGCTTGATTCCTAAGTGCTAATCTGATATGAGCATCATGCAAATAATTAGGAGAACAAATACTGACGTAATGAATTTTTTTATCTTCTCCTAAACGTCTCAATTTATCTAAATGTCTATCGAAGCGTTCTGATTCTCTGAAATAATCAGCTTCAGGAGAATACGAATCTATTATGCCAATGCTATCAAACGGATCCAAAACTGCAAGAAGCTTATTGCCCGTATCTTTTATAGCTTTCATATGTCTAGGAGCTATATAACCTGCTGCGCCTATAATAGCAAAATTAAATTTATTCATTTTATTCTAACTACTTTATTATCTTTTAATTGATATAATTGATGACTTTCAGGACATTCTGCTATATTATTATCATTGAAAAATAATCTATGGCCATATTCACTCATCCATCCTATTTGTCTGGCGGGTGTTCCCACAACTAAAGCATAAGGAGGCACATTTTTAGTAACAACAGCTCCAGCTCCGACAAAAGAATATTCACCTAATTCTACTCCACAAATGATAGTAGCATTAGCACCTACAGTAGCTCCCTTACGAAGTATAGTTGCTTGATATTGATCTTTTCTAACAATAGCACTACGAGGATTAATAATATTAGTAAAAACCATACTAGGACCTAGAAATACATCATCTTCGCAAATCACTCCAGTATATAGAGAAACATTATTTTGTACTTTTACATTATTACCTAGACGTACTCCCGTAGCTACAAATACATTTTGCCCAAGAGAACAGTTTTCACCGATATAAGCACCAGACATAATATGGCAAAAATGCCAAATTTTAGTTCCTTTTTCTATAGTTGCTCCTTCATCAATTACAGCAGTAGGATGTACATAATATTCAATACTCATAATTATTTATTTATAAATTCTAAAACTGAATTTGTAATGTATTCTAATTGTTCTTCATCGAGCTCTGTATGCATAGGTAGAGAAAAAACAACTTTAGATAAATGTTCAGAAATTGGATAATTCTCACCAGCTTTCACATAATGTTGATAAGCTTTTTGCAGATGTATTGGTACTGGATAATAAATCATAGCGGGTATTTGCTTTTCTTTCAGAAAATCTATCAACTCATCTCTAGAAAAATCTATAGCTTGCAAAGTATATTGATGAAAAACATGAGAAGATTTAGCAAAACGCATAGGTATTTTTAATTTTGGTTCATTAGCAAAAGCTTTATCATAATAAGCTGCTGCCTTTTGTCTAGCAGCAATATAATTATCTAAATATTGCAATTTTACTTTTAAAATAGCAGCTTGTAAAGTATCTAAACGAGAATTAACCCCTATGTAGTCGTGATAGTAACGTTTTTTCATACCATGATTTACGATATAACTTAGTTTTTCAGCTAATGCATCAGAATTAGTAAATAAAGCTCCACCATCACCATAACAACCTAAATTTTTAGAAGGGAAAAAAGAAGTGCAGCCAATATCACCAATAGTACCAGATTTTGATATCTTACCATTAGAGAAAAAGAAGTCAGCACCAATAGCTTGAGCATTATCTTCTATTACATAAATATTATTTTCTTTAGCTATGTTCATTATTTCCTCCATATCAGCACATTGACCAAAGAGATGAACAGGAATAATAGCTTTAGTATTTTTAGTAATTAGTTTTTTTAAATCATCTACATTAATATTGAAAGTATCTGGATTTACATCGGCAAAAACTGGTTTGAGACCGAGTAGAGCTACAACCTCTACAGTAGAAATGAAAGTAAATGTAGGAGTGATAACTTCATCACCTGGTTTCAGGTCTAGAGACATTAAAGCTATTTGTAAGGCATCCGTACCATTAGCACATGGTATCACGTGCTTTACATTTAAATATTTTTCTAAATCTTGTTTGAACTCATTTACTACTGGACCATTGATAAAAGCAGTAGAATCTATTACTTGCTGTATAGCACTATCTATTTGAGTTTTGATATTTTGATACTGCGTTTGCAGATCAACCATCTTAATAGGTTTCATTAAAGTTTTTTGCAAAAGTAAAAATTTTTACGATAAAAAAATTAAAAAATTCACAAATTAAAGATATTTTTTTAGTATTTATCTTTTTATAATTTCTATTTTATCATCTTTGCCAAATAATAAAACTAATGAACTATCCCAATATAATGCGTCAACAGATTTAATGGAAGAAAGATTATCTAATATGTGCATATGAGCTGATAAAATGATAAAATTTTCATCTGACATTTTGATGATTATCGGTGCATATTTTTTAATCCAAGACAATTTATTTTCTTTAGGGATAATAGTACCTTTATATTTGAAATCTTTTACTGTTTTTCCATTATCTTTATCTATCCATGCGACGATAGATTTATTCCACATAATTAATGTATCGCCAATAAAAGTAAAATTATTATAGCCTGTATTTTTCCCAATAATAGAACCTTGTTTTGGTTTTTGCAAATTAAACAATTTGCCATCAGAATCTATCAAATAAAGTATAGACTGTTTTTTAGAAAAATATAAATCTTTCAACGAATTATTAAATTTATATTGAGCTTGTCTTTCACCTTTTCTATTGTATAAAGTTAAAACATTTTTGTCTGCTACACAAATAAATTCCTTAGAATCCCAAATAGCATAAGCAACCTTAGCATTCATACTAGCTTTAATACTTTTCCATCCCTCAGGAGTTTCTCCATTACTATTATTATTATGTAAAATCCCATCATCACTAAGATAAAATAATCGCTGCAATCCATCATCATATTTAAAAAGAGCATAACCTAAAATTTTCTTTTCTTTTTTCCACTTCAATGTGCCCGCCATGTCATACATAAACATTCCATTATCACTAACTAAAAGTAAATTTTCAGAATTATCATTCATTATTAAAACATCAATAATATTATCATCAGGTAAATCTATTTCTACAAAACTACTTTTTATTAAACCCTCAATAAAAAAGCTATTACCTTGAATATATGTAACATAAAGATTAGTAGGAGAATAAACTAGTTTAAAATCTGAACAACTTTTACAAATTTTATTAAATAGATTTAACACATCTACCTTATGATCTTCATATGATTTTTCATCCCAAATAAATAACCGTTGAGAATTAATATCTGCACTATTCAAAATCCATAAATTGCCAAATTTTTCTTTAATTAATGAAAAAGGAGACGCAAAATTTTTTAAAAAAGCTAATTCACTAAGTCTAGATGAGATATATAAAGAAATATTTTTATAAGCTTCCCTTTGAATAAATGGGAATAAACTTTGACTCAAAGACACTAATAAACTTAGCTCATCAAAATAATATAATAATGTATCTTTTAGATAAAAATATGAAAAAGGGTTGCGCTTATCACTATTATAAAAAATATTTTCATTTAATTTCCATAAATTTTTATCCATCACATCTAAACGATTATTTAAAAAATTTATAATATTTGTAGTATCCCTACATTGCATTAACAAAAGGGGGTAATCATTCATAATACATTGTAAAATATAGTTCCCAATCAAGTTAGAAAATTCACCATTACTAAACAAATTATTATTAATATTTGATAGATGAGAGCTCAAAGCATCGGATAATGTTTTATCTTTTGCCTTATAAATTGTAAAAAATTGATCAACCTGTGATGGGATAATAGATGAGTTGAAGAAATCTTTAGAAGAATTAACCGTACTTTTTTGCTTAGGAAAAATCTGATAAAAAAACCACAAATCATTTTGCTTATCAATATTGAAATAATAAGTAGTATCATAAATTTCAGAAATAAAATTTATGCCCCATTTACCCCATTTATCATTTAATTTTCTAAATTTTTCTGGGTTAATAGCTAAGTGCAATTTAAAGTTAGAATTAAATCTGAAATAATTTTCTACATAATCAATAGATCCTTTACTAGCGGGTAAATAATTTTTATTAGTCGCAAATAATACAAGTGGGAAATACTGAATATCAAATATTTCATTAATATTATTCAAAAATTGAAACTTATTAATTTTTTTAAAACCTATTTTGTCCAAATATTTAATAAATTTTCTTTTATTAAAATTGACATCTACATTAAAGATCCAATAAACTTTTTGAGAATCAGTAACGAAATAAATTTTTTGAAAAATACTTTGCCAATCCACAATAGAATCAAGGATATCAGGTAAAAAAGTCTCATTTAAAGTACTATCACTCATACAGAATTCATAATTAGAATCATCTATGAGCCATATTTCATCGTAAGTACTATCAATAATATCTGAAACATTATGCTTATAAACCATTAAATTAGGGAATAAATAAATAGCTAATCCTATAAAAACAGCAATAATCAGGGTGAGAATGATATACCAGTATTTATTCATTGGATAAACAAAATTTTAGGCCAAATTAATAAAATAAAATGAAATAAAAGGTGAACGAAAAATAATTATTTTTAAAACAATATTGGATAACAAAGTAAATTTTTTATATATTTGTAAAAAAATATTAGAATTATGAAACAGATAATCGAAGACGTAGAAGAGTATATCTCTATGGGCAAGCAAGAGAACCTTGCATTTTTAGATAATATATACAATTTATTGTTAGAGAAAGAGGCTGATGCGGTTGATTATCAAGAGGTAAAAACTCTGAGTGCTGCTCCACTGTGTCCCAATTGTGAAAGTAGTAATATCATCAAGAACGGTAGACAACAAGGGCAGCAACTTTATATTTGTAAAGATTGTGGTAGGAACTTTAGAGTAACTACTGGCACTTTCGTTTATAAAATTCAAAAACGTGAAAAGATGCTTGGCTACATTCGTTGCATGCTTGAAGATAAAACATTACAACAATGTGCTGATGAGGTTGGCATAAGTTTGCCAACAAGCTTCGCTTGGCGACATAGAATATTAGCAGCACTCAGAAGCTTTGATAATAATGTAAACTTCTTTGGAATTATCGAGTTGAAACAATTACTCATGGAATACTCTGAAAAAGGCAGAAGAAAGCGTAATGCAATGGACAAATTGATTGCTAAAATAAGAAGACTTCAAAAAGTAGCTGTGCTAGCTACTCAAGATAGAAGTGGTAATATGCTTTTTAATGTTGTAGGCTTCCAAAAGGTAAGGCAAGCACATATAGAGAAGATATTAACAACAAAAATCTCAAAGAATGGCGTAATATGTAGTGATG